>ERZ1740068.349-NODE-349-length-24939-cov-26.893345_pt1 | contig 24939 bp, 16 predicted proteins | sample MGYA00581735_ERZ1740068 | MGnify/ENA primary metagenome ERZ1740068 (study PRJEB43018, sample SAMN04849740) | marine metagenome | isolation source: floating plastic debris | place: Pacific Ocean | collected 2008-08-30 | study: EMG produced TPA metagenomics...
TTCTTGGGAGCGCCTTTTCTCTACGTAAAACTACTTATTCAGAAGTCCTCTCAGGACGATCGTCGGCAGGCGGCAGAGGCGCGGATCTTTCTTTACTCGCCTGAGGATCGTGCGTCCGTCGGTTCCGGGTAGATTCAGATCGAGGAGCATCGCGATCGGGTAGGGCGCGTCGAGGTTGGCGTACTCTTTTTCGCGGAACAAGTAGTCGAGCACTTCGTCTCCATCGTCAAAGCGCAGAAATGCAAACGGCGCTTTTTGGGATATCTCGATTTGGCGGAACGCGCGCAGAAAGGCGTAAAAGTCTCGATCGCTATCTTCGACGATCAAGATAGTGGGGACGTCCGAAATTTCCCGGGGTGAATTCAAAACAGCTGGCATGGGAGGTCACTTTGGGGAGGTTGAAAAAGGGTGTTATGCGTCTGAATGGGTCTCAAAGATCGTCTGCGATATCTAAAAAGCGCAGCCAGCTCGAAAACAGAGCCGCGATCGCCGGATTTGCTGTCCGAACCAGCTGTCTCGCGCTGCCATTCTGCGCTGTAGACCGTCTGCCCCGTGTCATTAGACCGTCAAGCTCGCGACGTTTTTGGATTGCGCTTTGCAATACAAATTTGCAATCCAAAAACATCAGCGACGACTCTCGACAAGTCGCCGAAGCAATTTCGGTTCTCGTATCGGTGTTGACATTATTAAACCCGGAGGCCAAGATATTAAAAAATCTTTAAAGTAAGCTAGATGCAGTTTACTTTTCGAGCCCGTAACTTGTTTGTTCCAACGCTTTTCAGCTTTACAAGTTTAACGTGACTCACCCGAGCGTTATCACCGTTTTATTGCGGAACTTGACGACCGTAATTTCCTCATTTCGCGAGCGCTCGTCTGCGCGATCGGGTGGAGTGTGGCGCTCCGGCGATCGCGCAGACGAGCGTCGCGGCTCCGGGCCGGAAGCTGGAGCGCGAAGGTCTGACCCTTGCCGTATTTGGAAGTCAAGCAAACTGTAACGCCGTGACACTCGACGATCCGACGGACGATCGTCCGGCTCGCCCCCGAGTCGCCACCGTAATTTGGTCGGTGCGTGAAGTCGCTCGCCTTGCAAGGCGGCGGCTAGCTCATCCGAACCACACACGCCGTTCTCGGCCCATTTGTGCTCGCTGCGGTTGCACCTAAAGGCGTTGGAGTCGAAATTGACAAACACTTCATCGATTAAGCTGCGATCGCCCCAGACTTCGGACAGAGATAGAGGCACGCGAATCTCGGTGTTTTGGTAGTAATGCAACCGTAATGGTATTCCCGGTTTGAGTTGCCGAATCGCAACGGTTTCACAGTCAGGGAGCATTGCGCTGCATTAATACCGGTGTTTTTTCACTTCGGGCTCATCTGGAACGGCGCGTTGATGTCGGCCAGCATGGAATTGAGATCGACGTCGGGAATATCGCCGTAGTTCTGTAGCCCAGCCTTCGACCGACTGTCTCCGATCTGGGAAATCGGGAGATGCGTGTGCCCTGTCCGCCAGGACAGCAGCGCTCGGGCGCTCAGTACGAACCGACGAGTTGCGCTTGGGTTAAGTTGGCGCGATCGAGAATGGCATCGCTCAGGTTGGTTCGGCGCAGGTCTGCCGCCTCTAGGGACGCGCCGGTGAAGTTCACCCCGGATAGGTTCGCCTCGCGCAGGCGCACGCCGTGCAGCACCGCTTCGCAGAGATTGACGTTTCGTAGGTTGCTGCCCTCTAGGTTCGCGCCGCTCAGCTTCGCCGCTGCCAGGTTCAGCCCCGTCAGATCGGCCCCCGACCAGTTAACGCCGTTGAGCCACGCCCCCTCTAGCCGCGCGCCCTCGAAACACGCCCCGGCGATCGCCGCCCCGCTCAGGCGCGTTCCGCACAGGTTCGCCCAGCGCAAATCGGCCCCGCGCAAATCGGCCCCGCGCAGGTTTGCCCCGCGTAGGTTCGCCCCGCGCAGGTTCGCCCCGCGCAGGTTTGCCCCGCGCAGGTTTGCCCCCCGGAGTTGCGTACCGCTTAGTTTTGCCGTCGAGAGATCGGAAGCGATCGCGAAGATACCGTTCAGACTGGCCTTGGTTAGATCGCAGTCCACGAACCGAGAGTTATCGAGCTTCGCGAAGGTGAAATCTCCCCAGTTCAGCGTGGCGCGATCGAAGACCGCGCGGGTTAGGAACGATCGGCAAAAGACCGCCCCCATCAAGTTTGCGCCGGTGAAGTCCACGCCGATTAAGGTGCTGCGCTCTAGGTGAGCGCTGTGGAGATCGGCTCCGGCAAAGCTGCGATTGCCCGCCTCGTAGCCTCGTAAGAGGTGACGAACTTTCATACGTAGTTCTCGTTCTAGATTCCCAGCCACGAGCCGGGATGATGCCTTCACAATAGGCGCTATCTTTCCTAGCGCATTAAGCGTGAAATAAATAGCAATAAACGAGGATTAATATTTATGTAATATTTTGATTTTTGACACTCGGAATTTCCGGATTTTAGAGAAAGTTTTGCGTGAGTAATTTTTCTGGAGTTATTGATACGTAAGGAGGAGAGGCTGCGCAAGATTGTTTGAGGCTTCAGGACAGCTTGCAAAAAATGCGAATATTTTTTTGTAGAAAGACCTGCTCTTAAGAAAAAAACGCGCACTTCTTGTCTGTGAAGCTCTGTAACGGAAGATGTCTCCACGTGGTGAAGTCTTGACTGTCGATCGGTCCTCCGCATTCTCGCGTCAAGGAGGAAGTCAGGGCACGATCGTCCGTTCGATGAGCTCCCGGCTTGCTGCGACGATCGCAGCGCAGCCGAGCCGCGATCGATCGCTCCCCGCGACCCGCCAATCCTCGCGCCGGACGATCGTCGTACACTCAAAGGAGTTGGGAGCGCTCGCCAGCCTCCGCTCAGCCCCTCCAAATCCCCGCGAGATACACCAACCATGAATGCTGCGACACGTCCGATGCTGCTGCCGGGAGACGGTATCGAATACCCGGAGTACGCCGATAGCGTCAAAATTCTCGAGCAGTTCCTCAAAGACGTTAAGCTTTTGCCCGCCGATCGCCCGGTAAGCGGACGCTTCGACAGCACCGTCGAAAACGCCGTACGCGCCTTCCAGAAGCAGCACGGCCTGCTGGTAGACGGCATCGTCGGCGCGGGAACCTGGGCGGAAATCGACGACATTATGGCAGCGCTGGCCAAGGCCGCCGAGCAGGCCAACGTCGATCCCGAGACACTGCCAGTGTTGAGCGTCGGCGATGGCCTCGAGCGCCCCGACAGCCGCGATGAAGTGCGCCGCCTCCAGAGCGCCCTGCAAGCCAACCGCTACTTCGATCGCAATGAGAAAATCGACGGCTTCTTCGGCCACAAGACCGAGCGCACCCTGAAACAGTTCCAGGCCGATCGCGGCCTGCCCCAGACGGGCACGACGACCCTCGACACTTGGATCGCTCTGCTGGGCCTGCCGCCGCGCGAGAAGCCGGTGCGCGATATGCCAACACTGCGAGTCGGCGACGGCTTGCAGTACATCGAGCTAATCGAACAGGTCAAGGTTCTCCAGGAAGGGCTGCGACGCGAGGGCTTCCTCGATCGCAACGAGACGATCGACGGTCTCTTCGGCTCGAAGACCGAGCGCGCTGTCAAAGCCTTCCAGCGCAGCAAGCGTCTGGTCGCTGATGGCATTGTCGGCATGGAAACCTGGTCGGCGCTGCTCCAGATGCCGATCCGCGCCTACACGCCAGAGCGCAAAGGTCAGGTGCGGATGCGCTACGACATCGATAAGATTGTCGCCTCGATCCCGTATCCGAACGTGCGCGAGTATGCCCGCACCTCGATTCCGCTGCTGTTCGACGCCTGTGACACCTTTGGCGTTACGGACACCAACCAAATTGCCTACATCTTGGCGACCACAGAACACGAGTCGATGATGGGGCAGTGGATGGAGGAGTTCGCTAGCGGCCAAGCCTACGAGTGGCGCGAAGATCTGGGCAATATCTACTGGGGCGACGGCCCGCGCTACAAGGGTCGCGGCTACGTCCAGATCACGGGGCGCACGAACTACAAGCGCTGGTCGCAGCTCCTGGGCGTGGATTTAGTCGGCCAGCCGCACCTGGCGAGCGAGCCGGATCTGGCGGCGCAAATCGTGGTGCAGGGGATGCGCGATGGGGAGTTTACCGGCCATACGCTCGACGAGCACATCAACGAGAACAAGCAGGACTTTTACAACGCGCGACGGATTGTGAACTGGCTCGATCGCGCGGAGCACATTGCGGCGATCGCGCGGGCCTACGTGCGGGTGATGTAGCGCCGTAGGGGGAAATACATCGTTCCTGCGCTCTGCGTAGGAATGCCTCAATGGACGCTCTGCGTCTTGTGACCTCGCGACGCATAGCGTCTGGGGATTGCGTTACCGACGCAGAGCGTCGGAACGATGTGTGTTTATTTTTTGTGGAGCTGGGACTGGAGGGCTCAGAAACGATGGCAAAAGATATGAGAATTTGGCAACGGTTGCTGCGCGGCGGGCTAGCGGCGATGACGATCGCACTCATGCCAGTCGCCCGCGCCATGATGACACCGGCCACGACAGCGGCGGTCGCACAAGGTAACCCCGCCGCGCCTGCGCCCGTTGCACCTGCCTCCCAGACGCCCGAAACGCCCGCCCCCGAAAGCTTCAACAATCGCATCCACGTCGGCGTCGTCCAGCGCTTCGGCGAGATTCCCCAAGACCGGCTAATCCTGCGCGACGCCAATGGCGGCAGCGTGCGGGTGACCTTCGAGCGTAACGGTCAGATGGAGACGCGCAACCTCGATGCGATCGCGATCGAGCTAGACGAAATCCCCGTCGAGACGCCGATTATCGACGATCGTATCGTCCTCAGCGTTCACCGCAGCTTCGAGAGCGCCGAGGCCAGCGCCCGCGACTGGAACGCGCGCGGCATCGCCACTGAGGTCGCTCAGCCCGATCGCTGGGAAGTGTGGGCCGATCGCGACACCTACGATTCGCCGCTGCTGCGCCAGATGCTAGCGGAGAGCGCGAAAGCGGCGGAAATCGACAAGGTCGGGCTGTTCGAGCGCACCCGCGATCGGCGCGTCCAGCTCGCTTGGAAAGTCTTGGGTGAGACGATTCGCGGTGATGCGATCGCGATCGTGCCCAGCAGCGGCGCAGCGAAAATCGAACACGGCGTCACTCGCCCGGAGCGCTACACCTACGGCGGCACGTTCTACCTTCAGCCCAACACTTACGGCACGTATACGCTGGTCAACCACGTGTCGATCGAGACCTATCTGCGCGGTGTCGTGCCCTACGAAATCGGCACGGGCGCGCCCTACGCAGCGATCGAAGCCCAGGCGATCATTGCCCGCACCTACGCGTTGCGAAACCTACATCGCTTCGCCGTGGACGGTTACGAGCTGTGCGCCGACACCCACTGTCAGGCATATTGGGGCATCACTGCCGCCACTGCCACCACCGATCGCGCGATCGCCGCCACTGCCGGACAGGTGCTGGCCTATGGCGATAAGCCGATCGACGCGCTGTACTCTTCGACCACCGGTGGTTTTACCGCGCCGTTCGAGGACGTGTGGCGGGGCGAATCGCGTCCGTATCTGCGCGCGATTCTCGATTCGGTGAGCGTTAATTGGGATTTGGAAACGAAACCGCTTTCGGAGGAGGAGAACTTTCGGCAGTTTATGACGCTGGAGAAGAATTTTAACGAGAGCGAGTGGGAGACGTTCCGCTGGCGCGAGAAGACGAGCCTGAAGGAGATGACGGAGTATTTCAAGCGCTACCGCACGCGCAGCGGCCTCTCGGCGGATTTCAGCGCGATCGAGGCAGTGGAGATTACCGAGCGATCGCGCGCTGGCCGGATTTTGGAGATGCGCGTCACTACCGATCGCGGCGAAATAATCGTCCCCGGCGACGAGATTCGCTCGGCTTTCTATCCGCCGATCAGCACGTTTTTCTATATCCAGCCCGTCGCCGAACCGCCGAAGCCGCCAGGCGCGACAACTCCGCAACCTTTACTCTCGCCTCAACCACCGGATGCAGCCGCTGATGCGCCTGCTGACGCACCGAAATCCAGCGCGCCCAAACAGCCTTGGGGCTACGAGTTTGTCGGCGGCGGCTTCGGCCACGGCGTCGGCCTCAGCCAGACGGGGGCATACAATCTGGCCGATATCGGCAAGTCGGGTCGGGAAATTCTGGAGTTTTACTATCCCGGTACGGCGCTGGTGCCGATCGAGGAGGTCGAACTCGATCGTCGAGCGCCGCTCTGATGGCTGGAGCGCACAGGGCGATTACAGAGCCGTCATAGGGCCATCACAGGGCCGTTATAGGGCAATCACGGAGCAATCACGAGGCGAGCGCAAACAAAACTCGAAGCAGGCGAGAACGCTTGCGCTACGGTTACTGTTTCCATTGCTTCCTTCGCGCAGAACCTTGCCCGCAACGATATCTCGCTGGTTTGAGGGCGTATGTCTTTGCCGTATGTCTTTGCCGTATATCTTTGCCCTGAGGGTGGTTGCCGTAGCTATTGGTTCGTTACTTGGTTTACGGGTAGCAAAATCGCGAAGGTCGTACCGCCCGATGGTGGCGTCAGCACGTCGATCTTGCCGCCGTGACCCTCGACAACGATCTGATAGGTCACGGTCAGTCCCAGCCCCGTGCCGTCGCCCACGTCTTTGGTCGTGAAAAACGGGTCAAAGATGCGCGCGCGGATCTCGTCGGGGATACCCGCGCCACTGTCGGTGATGCTCAGCTCCACCCATTGGCCGCGATCGATGATGTCGATGGTGATGCAGGGGTCGGGTTGAGCGTCGGGTGCGGTATCGGCGCAGCAGCCCGCGACGGCCTCGATCGCGTTGTCGAGTACGTTGCCCAGCGCCCGCTCGAGCTGGGGCGGATGGCACTCGACGCCACAGGGCACATCGAAGTTTGTTACGACGCGGATGCCCGCCAGCTGCTGGCGGCGGTTGGTGAGGCAGCGCTCGATGCGATCGCGCAGCAAAACGAGCTGAAACTCCGGCGTCTGCGTGCTGCTGAATTGCTGTAGGACTTCGACGATATCTTTGATGCGCGTACTGCCCGACTCGATTGAGGTCATCAGCTTGGGGAAGTCGTCCCGGACGAACTCGAAGTCGATCTCTTCGCGGATGGCTTCGACCTCTGCGCCGCTGGCGTCTTCCAGCGCCCCGAGAACGTCCTGGATGTAGGCGCGGGCGTGGTGGAGGTTGGCGAAAACGAAGTTGTTGGCGTTGTTGATTTCGTGGGCGACGCCACCGGCCATCTTGCCGAGGCTCGAGAGCTTCTCGCTGCGGAGGAGTTTTTCCTGAGTGCTTTGCAGGCGATCGAGGGTGTCCTGGAGCGTTTCGGCCTGCGATCGCGTCCGTTCGTAGAGGGTCGATTGCTGGATGGCGATCGCCATTTGGTCGCCGAGCTGGCGCAGAATGCTGGTTTCTTCCGATGTCCAGTCGCGAGAGGTTTCGCACTGGTGGACGATCAGCAGCCCCCAGAGCCAGGCCCGACCGCCATCGCGCACCGGCTCGCCGTTGCGATCGACGTTGACAACCAGCCCGACGGTCGCACTAGAGCGAGTCGGCAGCGCGGCCAGGAAGTCGCGGTGACACTCGTCGAGGCCGGGGTCGGTGTGGATATCGAAGATCGTGCGGACGCGGCCCTCGCGGTAAAGCTGGGCGGACTCACCCTGGAAGCAGTCGTCGCTGACGTCGCGGTTGAGTACCGACCACTGCGGACGGGCGACCGACTCGACGACGACGCGACCGTCCCAGCTATCGTCGAACTGGTAAATCGTGACGCGATCGGTGGCCAGCACCGAGCGGGCGCTGTCGGCAGCGGCCTGGAGGCTGGTGGTCAGATCGAGCGAGCTGCGAATTTGGGCGACCGACTGGCGTAGGGCCTGTTCTTGGCGAGCGCGCTCGCGGGCGCGTTCGTACAGCTCCGACTGCTGGATGGCGATCGCGATTTGGTCGTTGACCTGACGCAGCAGCGAGAGGTCGTCGCGCTGCCAGTCGCGGATGGTCTCGCACTCGTGGACGATCGTCAGCCCCCAGAGCTTCATTTGGCTGCCGCCGATCGCCGAGTGGGGGTAGGGGCTATCGGGCAGAGATGACTCGGGACGGATGACGATCGGGGCGATCGCGTAGGATTTCACGTCCAGATCCATCAAAAACTGACGGTGGCATTCGTCGAGTTCCGGGGTGGTGGCGATATCTTCGATCGCCCGTATCTGACCGGCAAAGTACGACTTGCGCGGGTTGGTAAAGCAGTTGTCGCGCACGTTGCGATTCAAAATCGAAAAGGCGCGATCGGACACCGACTCGACGACCACGTCGCCGTCGAAATCCTTGCGAAAGCGGTAGACCGTAACGCGATCGCTACCCAGCAGCTCTCGCACCGAAGTGGCGGCCGTCTGCAAAATCGCCATCAGATCGAAGCTGCTGCGAATCTGCGAGACCGTATGGCGCAGCATCCGCTCGCGGCGGGCCTGGGACTGGATGCGGTGGTCGAGTTCGACTTGGTTGATGGCGATGGCAATCTGTCCGGCAAGCTGGCTCATCAGCTGGATCTCGCGGCTGCGCCAACGGCGGGGACGACCGCACTGGTGGGCGATCGCCAGGCCCCAGAGCCTTTCCTGTGAAGCGTTGAGAAGGTTGCCGTCCTTGAGCGAGATCGGCACGATCAGGTTCGAGCGCACCTGGAGCGATCGCAAGAAGTTAACGTGGCAGGCGTCGAGCTTCGGGTCGGTTTCGATATCGTCGATCGCCCGGATGCGCCCGTTACGGTACAGCTCGGCGTATTTTCCCGAGAAGCAGTCGTCCGCGCCGATATCGCCCAGCACCGACGACCAGGGCTCGGCGACGCTCTCGACGATGACCCGACCGCGCCAGTCTTTTTTGAACTGGTAAATCGCGACGCGATCGGTTTGGAGGAGGGTGCGCGCGCCATTGACAGCGGTTTGACAAATAGCGTTGATGTCCGAGGTCGAACGGATGCGATCGGTCACGCGCCGCATCAGCGACTCCTGCATTGCCGCATCGCGCGTCGATTCGTAGAGCTGGGCTTGACCGATGGCGATACCGAGCTGGCGCGAGACGCCGTCGATGAGCTGCTCTTCCCACAGCGCCCACCGGCGGCGGCGATCGCACTGGTGAATGCCGATAACGCCATTAACCCGATCGCGGTAAACCGTCGCAGTCGTCAGCATCGACTGAATCGAGAGCGACTCGACGACCGCCCGCGCCTCCTCGTTCAGACCGGGAAAGTTGGGGAAATCTTCGACGGCCAGCACCGTCTCCGGGCGATCGAGCGTCTGCTGGAGGTGGGCGTTACCGGCTACTGGAACCTCGATGCCGAGCTGGCTGGGGTAGTTGCCACCGAGATACTCGCCCCGCGTCGCCATTGCCGCTTCGCCGTTTGAATTGCGCACCAAAATCGAGATGCGGCTGCAGCGCAGTACTCGTCCGAGGGAACGACAAGTTACGTCGAGCACTTCGTCGAGCTCGAGCGGGCGGGACACGAGCAGGTTGATCTCGTTCAGCAGTTCGGCGACGACGAGCCGCTGCTCGAGGTCGAGCGATGCGGGATCGGGCAGTGAAGCTGGAACTTTGGGGCCGGAGCGATCGGGGAGTTGAAGGGAGTCTGGCACGGGCGTGCTCGTCACTTATCGAGACGAGGGCGGGTATGTTTTGCGAGCCGGAGTCGGCAGTATCAGAGGGTAGACGGACGGAGTAGGCGAACTAAGTTCGATCGTGGCCGGTCGTGGTCGGCCGGGGCCGCGATTTACGTAAAGTCGGTCGAGTTTGGGCGAGAGTGGGTAGACACGGGTGAAATCGGAGCCGGGCGGTGCGATCGCGCTCGGAAGGTGGAAAGCTACGTCGAAAACTGTAGGTTGAGGACGCTAAAAGCCTGCGTTCCTCAGGGCGGCTAGCTGGTTGCGGTTAGCGGCGGCGCGTCGATCGAGTCGAGAATAAAATCGACAGCTTCGCTGAGGTTCCCGAGGATAAAGTCAGGGCGGTAGGTCTCGAGCTGCTGGCGATCGCGGATTCCAGAAAGTACGCCGATCGCGGGGACGCGTCCGGTCTGCGCAGCGAGGATATCTGCCTCGGTGTCGCCGACCATCCAGGTGCGATCGGCGGGCGGCAACTCCCGCAAAGCGCGCTGCATCAAGATTGGCTTATCTTTCGTATCACCAATCTTAACGTGATCGTTGGCGAGACAGTAACGTCGATCGGGCGCGAAGAAGTGGCCGAGACCGCAACGCTCGAGGGCTTCGTTGAGCTCGCGGGTGCGTCGCATGGTCATCACCACTAAGTCAAACCCGAGGTTGCGTAACCTCTCCAGGGCTTCGAGCGCGCCGGGAACGGGCAGGTCGTGGTGCAAGAAGTGCTCGTTATGTACCGTCAGGCCGCGCATTTTTGCGAACGCGCGCGCCTGGGGCTCGTCGAGGCCGCTGCGCAGCCCGATCTTCCATTCAGGGACGCGGGCGCGCTTGCAGGCCCAAAAATCTTCGTAGGGCAAGCGATTGAGAAACTGGCCGGGGCGGACGACGCGATCGAGACAGAGGTGGTAAACGGTGTAATACCGCACCGAAACGTTGACGATCGGCCCGTCGAAATCAGTAATCAGTCGCAACATGAGGAGCCCGATGGAACAGCGCGGAGCGGCGACGAGACAGAATTGAGAGCGCCACCTCTTTTGTTACGTTTTATCACAGACAGAGCCGTCTGGCCCTAACGATCCGGGCTTAACGATAGTTCTGCGCCTGGGTCTCGAACAGGTGCGCGTAGAGGCCGTCGCGGGCGATGAGTGCGTCGTGGGGGCCGAACTCGGCGATGCGCCCGTCCTCGAGCACGTAGATGCAGTCGGCCATCTTCACCGTCGAGAGGCGGTGCGTCACCAGGACGGCGGCCTGATCTTCGAGCAGCTCGCGGAACTTGCGAAAGACTTCGTATTCGGCCTTGGGGTCGAGAGCGCTGGTGGGCTCGTCGAGCACGACGATCTGCGACTGGCGCAAAAAGGCGCGGGCGATCGCCACCTTTTGCCACTGGCCGATGCTCAGCTCCTCGCCGCCCTCGAAGCGCTTGCCGAGCATGTTTTCAAAGCCCTCGGGCAGCGTGCCGATGACCTCGTCCGCACCCGATCGCCGCGCGGCATTTTCGATCGCCGGATCTTTAAAGTCGCGAGTGATATTGCCCAGCCAAATATTCTCGCGCGCCGTCATCTGGTATTTGGCGTAGTCCTGGAAGATAACGCTAATCTGCGATCGCAGATCGCGCACCCCGAAGTCGCGCAGATCCATGCCGTCGAGCAAAATCTGGCCGCTTGTCGGGTCGTAAAGGCGACAGAGCAGCTTCGTTAAGGTCGTTTTGCCCGAGCCGTTCTCGCCCACCAGCGCGATCACCTCGCCCGGTTGCAGCGTCAGCGACACGTCGGTCAGCGCCTGACGGGCACTGCCGGGATAGCTGAAATCGACGTTGCGAAACTCCAGCCCGGTCTCCATCGGCTTCGGCACGGGCTTCGGGTCGGGCGGATCGACGATCTCGGGCTCGAAGTCGAGAAACTCGAACAAATATTCCAGGTATCGCATGTCCTCGTAAAGTCCGGCGATGCCCTTGAGCAGGCTCCAAATCGAGTCGTAGGCTTTGCGAAACGATTGGTTGTAGAGCACCAGGTCGCCAACGGAGATCGCGCCCGCTACGGCCTCGATCGCGATAAAGGCATAGGCTCCCCACATCGCCACCACCGACAGCAGCGTCGTGCTGAAGTCTGCCTTCGTGCGCCGCTTCAGGAGCTGGAACTTCTCGTCGAGCAGTTTGCGGCGAATTTTGTAAAAGCGCTTCTGGAACAGCTCGCCCAGCCCGAACAGGCGCAGCTCTTTGGCGTGGTTGTCGCTGGTGAGCAGCGAGTTGTAGTACGACGCCTGCCGCTGTGTCGCCGTGCGGCGCAGCACCCACTTCTGGATTTCGTCGATGAAATAAAACCGGATGCCGATACGCGGCACGATCGGCACCACTAGCAGCAAAAACAGACGCCAGTCGAAGACCAGCAGCGCTCCGCCTAGGGTCGCGAGCCGCACCAAATCGCTGATGAAGTTTTTGATGCGATTTGAGAGCTGGAGCGGAACGCCGCGCGCCTCGGACTGGGCGCGGGACATGATGTCGTAATATTCAGCGCTTTCGTAGTGGGACAGATCGACCTCGGCAGCCTTGCCGTGGAGGATCTCGAACATGCGATCGGAGACGCGCTGGCCCTGTAGCTCGCTGACCAGTCGGCTGAAGGAAGAAATCAACGCCCCGAAGAGGTTGATCGACCCCATCGCCACGATCAGCGGCAGCACGGGCTGGAAGTCGCCGTCGGTGGCTGCGCCGGTGGTGATGCTGTCGAGCAGCAGCTTCATGATGTATAGCCGTAAAAAAGGCAGCACGCTCTGGGAAATCGAGATCGTCCAGAGGGCGAACGTCCAGATGCGGCCACTGTTCCAGACGATCGCCAGTGCCCGTCCGAAGTAGCTGACACGGCGGAGGTCGATGGTTTTCGAGAGCAACGGGATCTGGATGCGATCCATATATCTGCAAGATTGCGGCTAAGCGCGAAAAGTTAGCGTTCTCGGGCGGACGGGGGCGTAGATGCGCCGACCCGCGGGCGGTGCGGGCCGTTTGCTGGGCCGTTTGCTGGGCCGATCTCTGGATGCCACCAGGACGGCCCGAGGGGGTCTGGAACGGCTCTGAGTCAATTCGGACGCCGGGAAAGCGGGCTTTCAATGGGCTCGCGATTCGCTAGCCATTGGCCGACGATTTGCTGACGATTGGCCGATCGCCTGCCGGTCGCCTGAAGGCTATTTACCAGTTGCGTGCCGGTTGCGCGCCATTCTTAACGACGACTTTTGGTTGAGACTTTGACTCGACGATCGCTCGACGACGGTTTAACGACAATTTGACGATCCTCCGGCGACTACTTGGGAGCCGCGCGGCGCTGCGACCAGGCGAACGGGCGATCGAGGAAGCGCTCTAGCTCGCGATCGTAGGGCTCGTAAAACTCTTCTAGCAGGGCGCGCGCGCCGCCGGAGATCGGCGAATAGGCCCCGACGTTATAGCGCACGTCCGCCGCTACCGAGAAGTCCGGCAGCCCGAGGAAATCGAACAGAGTCGTCAGGGTCTGCTGGGGCTGGGCGTTGAGGTCGTCGTTGGAAAGTACCAGGAAGCGCTCCGGCGGAAACACCGACATCCAGTGTTTGAGGAACACCACGTACGCGCCGCGCGCCAGGTAGTCGTGGGGGACGTTCCAGAGGTCGGCCTCGCTGACGCCGCCGCCAGCGGTCAGCCGATCGAGGTTCGCGCGGATCGCCGTCTCGAAGTCTTGGGCTTCTTGGTGGCGGCGCACCCAGTGGTTGTAGTGGGAGTAGGCGCGCTCGACCGGGTCGCGCAGGATGACGACGAGCTTCGTCTCGGGAAATTCGGCGTGGAGGCGCTGGGCGGTTTCCTGGCGATCGAGATAGCCCGGACAGGCTTCGCCGGTTAGGTAGGTGGTGCTGCCGGGCGGGATGGCGGGGAACTGCGAGAGATACCAGTCCAGGCCGCGCCGCATTCGCAGCGACCAGTATTCCAGCTCCTTACGTAGGGGCGGCAGGATTTGTGGGTGTTGGGTGACGTACTCGAATAGCGAGCTGGTTCCGGCTTTTTGCGCGCCCAGGATGATGAAGTTGGGGCCGAAGACGCGATCGTCGTCCCACCGATCGATCGGGTATGACGGTTTGGTCTTGCGGATTTTTTGCTTGAGGCCCTGGCGATAGGGCGCGATCGCGTCGGGGATGCGATCGGCATGGACGAAGGCTTCGCCGAGGTTGAGGTAAGGGGCGGGGCGCTGGGGCGACTCGCGAGTGTGGCGCTGGAAGGTCTCGATCGCTGCATCGAGCCGCTCGGTTTCCTTCAGGCACTGCCAGAAGTAGTAGTGATACCACCAGGAAAAGTTCGGGTCGCGATCGAGGCTGCGTAGATAGGTGTCGGCGGCCAGCTCCCGTTCCCCGAGGTTACGCAACACCCCGGCCAGATCGAAGTAGGGCTGAAACTGTCTCGGGTCGAGGGCGATCGTCTGCTCCAGCGCCTCGCGCAGCCCCGCCAAGTCACCGCAGCGGGTGCAGAGCTGAGCCAGGTCGCGCAGCAGGTTGGCGTCTTTGGGGTTGAGGGCGATCGCGCGCTCTAGAGCCTCGCGCGCCTCGTTGAGGTGTCCGGCCTGCTCGCAGGCTTGGGCCAGGTTGTGGTGGGCGTAGAAAAACTGCGGCTGGCGCTCGGCGGACACCTCGTAGGCCGCGATCGCCAGTTCCCAGTGCTGCTGGTGGGCTTCGACTTCACCGAGGTTGTGGTACGCCCAGGTCATCGACGTGTCGCCCGAAGTTTCCGTGGCGATCGCCCGGTGATAGGACACCGACGCCTCCTGCCAGCGCGACTGCCGCTTGAGCGCGTCCCCCAGGCTCATGTGGAATACGCCGCAGTCCGGCCAGCCTTGCAAGGCCCGCTTGAAATACACTTCGGCCAGATCCGGGCGATCGGTATCCAGCGCCGCCCGTCCGGCATCGTACTGGGCGTGGGGCACGCGCCGCTGCAGTCTTGCTTTGAGCCGCAGCAGCGCGAACTTGACCCGTGCCAATCCGCCGCCGAGGGCCGTTCGTACCTGGGGCCAAAGACCGGTCAGGCTTTTCAGGGCGCGGCGATGGGGACGCAGCCACCCGTACAGGCGGGCGGGCGGGGCCAGTCGAGCGCGAGAGAAATCCGGACGGGACATGGATCCAGAACCATTGAAATGGATGAACGAGGGGAAACGATCCGGGATGGCGGATGGGCGATCGCCCGCAAATATCCAACCCGGCCACGCGCGATCGCCCTGAGAAAGTGGCGATCGCCGAGCGGGGCGTGCCATCGATTTTGTGCCAGACCCTTTACGGAGTCAGGAGTTGCGAGGTGGGAAGTCGAACGCCCGACCCAGCAAAAGACAAAGGGGCTAAAACCCTCGTGACGTAAAGGCCGCAAGTTGAATCGATGACAGCCCCTAAGATCGCTACTCGCATCGGGGGGCGTCTTCGGGAAATTCCTGCCGATAAACCCGCCTCTTCAGCACACTAACGCAGGTTCTATCCGAATCGCTCTGAGGCGCTTGGAGTTCTGAGCTGGCGTCAGGCTTCGGCCGGGACGACTTCCGGCTGCTCGCTCGCCGAGGCGATCGCGCCCGGAGCGCCGCCGCTCGCCGCCTTCACCAGTCCGTAAAACAACGGGTGGGGCTTGTTCGGGCGCGACTCGAACTCGGGATGGAACTGGGTGGCGATAAAGAACGGGTGGTCGATAAGTTCGACGATCTCCACCAAACGTCCGTCCGGCGACGTGCCGCTGACCACGTAGCCCGTTTCCTGGAAATTGTCGCGGTAGGCGTTATTGAACTCGTAGCGGTGGCGGTGGCGTTCGTAGACCACCTCTTGCTGGTAGAGCGCAAAGGTGTTGGTGTTGGTGGTGACGCGGCAGGGGTAAAGCCCCAGGCGCATCGTCCCGCCCAAATCGACCACGTCTTCCTGCTCCGGCAGCAGACTGATCACCGGGTTGGCCGCGTCCGGCACGAATTCGGAGCTGTGGGCGTGTTCGAGCTGCGCTACGTTCCGCGCCCACTCGATCACGGCGCACTGCATGCCCAGGCAGAGCCCTAGGAACGGGATCTTCTGCTCGCGGGCGTAGCGAATCGCGGCGATCTTGCCGTCGATGCCCCGCGTGCCGAAGCCGCCAGGAACGACGATCGCCGCGACGCCGGACAGCGAGTCTGCCGCAGGGCTGACTTCTAGATCTTCGGAGTTCACCCAGCGCAGCTTCACGTCCACCTCGTTTTCCAGTCCAGCGTGGTGCAGCGCTTCCACCACCGACAGGTAAGCGTCGGTGAGCTGGATATATTTCCCGACGATCGCGATTTCCAGCGTCCGGTTCGGCTGGTTCATGCGCTCGATCAACCGTCGCCAGCTCGAAAGGTCTGGCTGACGCTGCTCGAGGCTGAGGCGCTCGATCGCGGCTTCGGCCAGCCCCTCCGCTTCTAGCAATAGCGGCACTTCGTAGATACTGCTGGCGTCGGGCGAGGTGATCACGCACTCGACCGGCACGTCGCAGAACTCCGAAAGTTTTTCTTTAATTTGCATGCGGACGGGGCGCTCGCTGCGGCAGACGAGCAGATCGGGCTGGATGCCGATCGAGCGCAGCTCTTTGACCGAGTGTTGTGTGGGCTTGGTTTTCATCTCGCCCGCCGCCGCGATCCAGGGCAGCAGCGTTACGTGGATGTAAATCAGGTTCTCGCGACCGACGTCCTTACGGAACTGGCGGATGGCTTCGAGGAACGGCAGCGATTCGATATCGCCCACCGTGCCGCCGATCTCGACGATCGCCACGTCGGGGTTGGTGTTGCGGCCGACGCGCTGGATGCGCTCGCGAATTTCGCCGGTGATATGGGGGATGACCTGTACCGTGCCGCCCTGATAGTCGCCGCGCCGCTCTTTGTTGATCACCGCTTGGTAGATCGAGCCGGTGGTAACGCTGTTGAGCCGCGACATGGAGGTGTCGGTAAAGCGCTCGTAGTGGCCCAGGTCGAGGTCGGTTTCCGCGCCGTCTTGGGTCACGAAGACTTCGCCGTGCTGGAACGGGCTCATCGTCCCCGGATCGACGTTGATATAGGGGTCGAGCTTGAGGATCGACACGGAGTAGTCGCGAGACTTGAGCAACCGACCGAGGCTCGCGGCGACGATGCCTTTACCGATGCTCGACACCACACCGCCGGTCACGAAAACGTATTTAGTCATGTCTAGCGCCCTACGAGCCGGTGCGCCTCAGCGATCGGCGACGTTCCGGCGTGAACTACCCCAAATCTTGCCACATCATCGGTCGGGGTTTTTTAGTCGGCGGGCGGGTCGGCAGGGTCGGCGGGAAGCTGAAAGAAAATCGATCGCACGATCGCCTCGGCCTTCTCGTCCAGGCGCTCCCAGTCCACGTCGTCGTCGGCGTCGATCAGGTCGCGATCGATCTCTACCTCGAAGGGCTCGGCGAGGTCTTCGGTGGCGATGTAGTTCTGAAAGCACACCCGGAAGCACAGCTCCCACAGGTGGATGGATTTGACCACCTCGGCGTCGGGGCCGCGCGTCAGCTCCAGGCAGTGACCGGGGATCGGCTCGGTGACTTCGCGAAACTCGCCCGTCCAGGCGGAGGTCTCGAGCTGGGCGCGCAGTCGATCGAGTACGCGAATCAATGCGGGCTGCATCAGCAGTTCGGCGCATTCCCAGTCGGCTTCGGTTTTGAATTTCGGTTTCATGAAGGGTCGGGCAGTTGGGGCGGCGGGCGCGATCGTCGCGCTGTGGGCTGTCGAGGCGGTTGGCGCAGCGTTCGGCGGTCTCCTTCGCTTAGCGTACTATCCCCACACGACGCGCCTTTGGGGTGACGATCGGCAAACTGGCTCGTGGGGCGCGATCGCGCCCCGCCCGAGGTCGTCTCGATAATTAGATTAGGATGCAGAAGCGACCCCCTCGGTAGATCGGACGCGAATCGGACGCGAATCAAGTGCGCTTCTGACGCGCCTCTGACGCAAATCTGCGACTCCGAGGTTGCGCCTGCATCTACTTTTGACTGAGGACGATGACCTTAGCCCCCCCGCTATTGCACGATCGCAACGCTCGCTCGTTTGACGAATTGAGCTTTGCCCTCCAGGAAACCCAGGGGCACTTTAAGCTTCTCTTCGGCCACTGTAACTACCGCGGCCTGCGACAGCAAACCAGCATGCGCCTGCTGTCCGAGGCGGCGAGTTTGGCGGCAGATTTTGCGGCGGCGGACTCAGCAGGACAGACGACACTATCAGGCTCGGGGGGCGATCGCCAGATCGTCGAGCTACAGGTCGAGCCGGACGCCACCAGTCTGCTGCCGCCGCTGCTCGAGTGCGCGATGACCCGGCCTTACGCCGCGATTATCTCCGATCTAGAGTTGGCCCCGAACGCCCGCGTCCTGCTCGACGACCTCAACCAGCGGCGCGAGCTGCTGCGCGATCGCTGTCCGTTCCCGGTGGTCTTTTGGCTCGACGATCGCCTTCTGAGTCAGGTCGTCCGCCACGTGCCCGATCTGGCGAGCTGGGCGACCACCTACGCTTTCGATATCGAGCCCGAGCAGCTCATCGAGCAGATCGATCGCTTTTGCGATCGAGTCTTCGAGCGGGTGATGACCACCGACTCCGACCCATTTCTGGCGCGCTACCCGCTGATTCGCGAGCGCGATCGCCTGGAGCTAGATTTGGGGCTGCGGCGGCTGCGGCGCAATGGCGATCGGCTAACGTCCCAACTTCGGGCCAACGTCCACTTCGCGATCGGGCGGCGCGCCTACGAGCGCGGCAAGCTCGATGTTGCCGCTGAATATTTCCGGCGCAGTCTCGACTATTGGACGCAGCGCCTTGCGGAACGTCGCGGCACGCGAAACGGTTCGCCGGTGGGATCGCGGGCTGGCTTGAAAAACGGTTCCCAAATTGGCTTAAAAAACGGCTCTCAAAACGGCGCGAGCAGCGCGCCCTCCGGTTCGATCTCGCTCGATCGCCAGCCGCTACAGATTCAGTGGGCCTGCAAGCAGGGCGTGCTGCTCACCCACCTGGGTCTATGCCAGATCCGCAGCGAGCGAGGCGATCGACGATCGCGTCTGACCGAAGCCGCTGCAACCCTCAAACGGGCGATCGCTGCGTTCAAGACCGCCAAGCGCCCGGAACTCAACGCTGCCACCCTGGTTTTCCTGTCTGAAATTCTCCAAGATCTCGAAGCTTGGAAGCCGCTTAAAGCCGTGCTGCGACAGGCGATTTACTTGCACGAGCAGCACGGCGCGCCGATTCGCCTCGCCGGAGACTATCTGATGCTGGCTCAGGTGGCGGTGCAGGAGCAGCGCTGGTCGAACGCGCAGGCTTGGGCGACGCGCACCGTGCGGCTGCTGACCCCGCGCCAGCCCGCCGCGCCGTTGGGAGATCGGCCCTTTTTGCCTGGTTTCGTGCAGCTCGCCCAGCTCTACCAGGCTTTGGCCGCTAAGCATCGCCGCCACCCGATCGCCTCGGCGGTCGATCGCGCTCTGGTTTACCTCCCAGCGATGCTCGACGATGCGGCCCACGCCATCGATCCGGCGCGCTACCTGGAGCTGCTGGAGCGATCGCGGCAGATCTACTTTGAGTTGGGCTACTACCGCGAGGCGCTGCAATGTGTCCTCAAGCACCGCTCGATCTCGCAACAGTATGGCTTCCAGGCGTTTATCGGCATCGGCCAAATCGAGCCCCAGCGCGATGCGGCCTCGCTTCAGCCCGATGGGGTCGCCGTTCTGCCCGCCTTCGAGGAAGTCTCGCGCGAGATCTGCGCCTCGGGGCGCGAGCGCGATATTCAGGCCATTCTCGATCTGCTGATTCGGCCCGATCGCAAGCTAATTACCATTCACGGCCAGTCCGGCGTCGGCAAAAGCTCGTTGGTCAATGCCGGTTTGGTGCCGACCCTACAGCGCACCTCGATTTCCGGGCGGGTGGTCGTGCCCGTGGTGCTCAGTGTTTATGCCGACTGGCCCGATCGCCTCGCGCGCCAGCTCGATCGCGCCCTGAAGGAGCTGGGCTACGAGCCGTTTTCGCGTCCCGATCCCGACGCGTCTCCAGCTCGGCCCGATCGAGCCCCGTACACCACCGCGCTGCCACCGGAAGCTCTGACCTCCGAGGCCGTCGCGGACGTCGCCGCCGCAGACAGCGCCGCAGACAGCGCCGCAGACGCCATCGCCCACGTCGATCGCGTCCTCCAGGCCACCGCCGAGCTGACCGGCAACCGGCTGGCGCTGGTGTTCGTGTTCGACCAGTTCGAGGAATTTTTCTTCGCCAACGCCGAGCCCACGCAGCGGCGATTTTTCTTCCAGTTCCTCGATCGACTGCTGGGCTTTCCGTTCGTGAAGGCGGCGCTGTCGGTGCGCGACGACTGCTTGCACCTGCTGCTGGAGTGCGATCGGGCGCTGTCGATGGAAGTCACCCAGGGCGATATCCTCAAGCAAAGCTCGCGCTACTATATCGGCAATTTCTCGCCCGAAGCGGCGCATAACCTGATTCGCAGCCTCACCGACGCGCGATCGACCTTTAAGCTCGACGACGACTTGATCGTCGAGCTGGTGCGCGACCTGTCCGAGCCGCTGGGTGAAGTACGTCCGATCGAGCTGCAAATCGTCGGCTTCCAGCTCCAGCACGAGCGCATCACCAGCCTGGCGCAGTACCACGAGCGCGGCCCTAAATCCGACCTGGTGCGCCGCTTCCTCATCGACGCGATCGGCCACTGCGGCCCCGAAAACGAAACGGCGGCGATCGAGGTGATGTTCTGCCTGACGGACAAAAACGGCACGCGCCCGATCCGCACTCGCGCCGACCTGGCCCAGGCCGTGAAGGTCAGCGCCGATCGCCTCGACTCGATTCTCGATATCCTCTGCGACTCCGGGCTGATGTTCGCACTGCCCGACGTGCCCGCTTACCGCTACCAGCTCGTCCACGACTACCTGGTTCCCTTCGTACGCCAAGAGCAGGAGCGCCGCCACACCGCCGAGACCGAAGCCCTGCGCCTGGAAAACCGCCAGCTCAACCACGATAAGGAACTGCTCGAGCAGCTCGCCGAAGCCCGCGCGCGCCGACAAATTAGCGAGCGCAAATCCCGCAGCCTGCTGGCCTTGGGCGCGATCGTCTCGACGATCGGCGCGATCGCCTTTGGGGTTTTGGCCAACGTCACCGAGCAGGCCCGCCAGCGCGCCGAGATTGCCGAGCACCAGACCGCCTTGGCCGCCGTGGACGCGCGCAACTCCGCCGCGAAGGCTCTGTGGCTAGCGGACGACCCCCTGAACGCGATCGTCGACGGGCTACGGGCGACGCGCCGACTGGCGGGCATCGACGCCAATCCGGACTTCGACGCCCGCGCCGCTCGCGCCAACAGCGCCGACAATGCGGACAATACAGGGCTCGATCGCGAGGATCTCACCTACGTCACCCTGCAAACCCTCAACCCCCTGCTCCAGTCCGTAGCCGAGCGCAACCGTCTTGAAGGCCACGCCAACAGCGTCCTCGGCGTCGAGTTCGCGCCCAGCGGTGAATTTGCCGCCAGCGTCAGTTGGGACAAGAGCCTGCGGGTCTGGACGCCGGAAGGGCGATCGCGCTACGCCATCCCCCAGGCGCACCGCGAGGCCGTTACGGCGGTGGCGATCTCGCCCGATAGCCAGACGATCGTCACCGGCGGCAACGATCGCGCTATCAAGCTCTGGGACGCCGAAACCGGCCAGCCGATCGCCGACCTCAAAGGCCACCGCGACACCATTACCAGCGTGGCGATTTCCACCGACGGGCGCTGGCTGGCCTCGGCGAGCATCGACGGCGTCGTTATCCTCTGGGACTTCAACCGCCAAGCTGAGGTGCGGCGCTTTCAGGCCCACGACGACTGGATTCTCGATGTGGCCTTCGCGCCCGACGGTGACGGCATTGCCACCGCCAGCCGCGATCGCACCCTGCGGCTCTGGGGCCTGGACGGGCAGCTCCGAGATGAGTTCGCCGAACACGCCGAAGGGTTGACGGCGGTGGACTTTAGCCCGGACGGCGAGGCGCTCGTCACCGCAGCGGCGGATGGCACGGCGATCGTCTGGAGCCGCACGGGTGAAGTATTGGCGCGGCTCGCCGACCACGACGGTTGGGTGCTCGACGCGCGCTTTAGCCCCGACAGTCAGACGATCGCCACTGGTGACAATCGCCACATCACCCTCTGGAACCGCGACGGCAGCGAGCGCGCCCGCTTCGACGGCCACCGCGATCGCATTTGGAGCCTGAGCTTCGATCGGATGAGTTCGACCTTGGTTAGTGGCAGCACCGACAACACCGTCCGCTACTGGGACACCGAACCGCGTGCCCTGGCGACGGTGACCGAGGCGGGTATCTCTAACGTGGCGATCGGCCCCGACGGCGATACCGACGATCGGACGATCGCCGTAGTGGCAGACGACGAGATCGTCCGGCTCTACGATGCCACCGGCCAGGAAGTCGATCGGCTCGTCGGCCACACCGCCCCCGTCTCCACCGTGGAGTTCGATCGCGAGGGTACGGCGATCGTCACCGCCGCCGAGGACGGCACGGTCCGCATCTGGGAGCGCGACACCGGCGAGCTGCGCGTGACGCTGCCCCACGGCGGCGAGGTCAATATCGCCGCATTTTCCAGCGATGGCAAGACTGTCGCTACGGCGGGCGATGACGGGGTCGTGCGGCTCTGGGATGCCCGCACCGGCGCGCGCCAGCGGACGCTCTACGGCCACACCGACAGCGCCCTCGGTCTCGCCTTCGACCCGCAGAACGAGCTGCTGGCCACCACGAGCGCCGATCGCACCCTGCGCCTCTGGAGCCGCACCGGCGAAGAGATCGCCACCCTCAGCGAGCACGCCAGCTCGGTCAACTGGGTCGCTTTTAGTCCTGACGGGACGCGCCTCGCCACCGCCAGCTCCGACAACACGATCCGCACCTGGGAGCGCGACGGAACGCCGCTTTCTACCCTGATCGGCCACACTGGCCCGGTCAACGGTCTCGCGTTTCTCTCCGAGCGCGAGCTGGCTTCGGTGAGCGACGATCGCACTCTGCGGATCTGGAACGCCAACAAGCAACGGGCGCTACTGAGCTTCGAGGCCCACGGCGATCGCGCCTTAAGCGTGGCCACCAGCGCCGACGCCATCTACACCAGCGGTGAAGACGGCGCGCTCCACCAGTGGTATCTCGACCTCGAAAGCCTGTTCGAGCAGGGTTGTCGCTGGGTGCGGCATTACTTGGTCACCAACCCCAGCGTCACGCCAAGCAATAAGGGGATTTGCGATGGTTTTGTGCGTCCATAGGTGGGGGGCCGGGGCTAGGTCCTCAAGATAGAGACGATCGCGGCTTTCAAGCGGGGTAAGTCGCTGTAAATCGCGTCCCACACGATGTCGAGATTGACTCGAAAGTATTCATGGATGATGTAGTTCCGCATTCCTTTCACGTCTTGCCAAGAGATATTGGGGCACTGATTTTGCGTTTCAGGGGAGAGTTTTGCGGCGGCTTCGCCGATGACGGAAAGGCTGTAGAGGACGGAGCGCTGTGTTTTGCCATCGTCGAGGAAGCTCGTTTCGTCGAGTCCGCGCACGTCGTTTTCGACGATCGCGATCGCGTCGAGGATGTCGTTGAGACGTTGGGTATCGGTTCTAGAAGACATCGATTAAGTCTTGGCTGACGGACTCGTACAGACCGGGTTTTAGGCCGACTTTGGTGCCGAGATCGACGGGGCGTCCGAGGATTTGTTCGAGGGTGCGACCGACGGCGGCGAGTTGGAAGAGGCCGAAGGGGCGGGTGTATTCGAGTAGGAGGTCGATGTCGCTGGTTTCGGTGGCTTCGTCGCGGGCGATCGAGCCGAAGAGATAGAGTTTTTTGACGTGGAGTTGTTCGAGTTGGGGGCGGTGGGTTTCGAGGCGGTGGATAATATCGGCGGTGGTTTGGACTTTTTCGGTAGCGGTTGGGACTGGAGGGGTGGCGTGCATGGTGTTCGATCGAGCGGTCGGGAAGTTGGGGTTAGGGCGCGGTGGGGAGACGAGCGCGTTGGGGAACGACGAGGTCGGTTTCGGGGATGCCGCGATCGATCAGGTCTTCGATGAAGTCGCCGACGTTGTTGGTTTCGACGACGATTTTGCCGTCGGTGAGGCGGAGGTGGATGAGGACGCCGTATTTTTGCGGGAGTGGAGGGGTGGCAGCGGCGAGGAGGAAGTAGTTATCGGTGGTTGGGTCGCTGGCGATGAAGGTTTCGGTGGGGTGGTCGGGATTGTCTAGGGCGATTTGGTAATGCTCTTGGAGGGTGTCTTGGATGGCTTGGCGTTGGCGATCGATCTTGCTCAGTCTTTCCATTGTTCGATGGTTTCGGTGTCAGGGTTGAAAATTAGCAGGCGGATCTGTTCGTCCTGAATGAGGTTTTGGACGATGTAGTGCTGAAAGAAGGTTTGGTAGATTTTGGTGGGAATGGCGAGGTAAGTCTGGATGGGTGAGTCTTCGTGTTTGAGGATGGAGCGGTAGAGCGCGTATTGGCCGACAGCTTTTTCGAGTTCGGTGACGTGGCTGGCGGCTCCGAAGACTTTCACTTCGATGGTTAGGGTGATTTGTTCGTCGGTGTCTACGGTTTTGGCGACGCAAAGGTCGGCGTAGACCCGGAATGTGGGATCGCCGAGCATGAACGGGTCTCGGGCGATCGTCCAGCCGTCTTTGATGAGGGCGTTGCGGACGGTGTCGTGGTAGAGGTCGCGGCGGGGCATGGGTTCATCAACGCAGGAAGGGGCGGCGCAGGAGGCGGAAGAGCAGCAGGGCGACAAACCAAACGACAAAGAAGGGAAAGGCGAGGAGGCCGAGGAGAAAGCAGAGGAGAAATTGGCCGGTTCCGCGTTTGGCGAAGTGAGCGATCTTTTTCTGCCACTGGGGAATCATCCAGTCATCGATCGCAGCGCCGCTCTCGATGAGAAGCTGACCAGCTTGCTGACCGATCGCCCATCCTTCCTGCACCCGACCGCTGGCGTTCAAAAGTTGCTGGAGTAACTGCATTGTCTTCGCAGCGGCTTTTTTCTCGTCCCGATCGAGCCGAATCGCGATCGCCTTTTGATACGCCTCGATCGCGCTGTCGTACTGCTTGAGGTGAGACTGAACGGCGGCAAGTCGATCGAGATAGTACGGAGTTCTGTGGGCTATTTGCAGCACTTCAAAGCGAGATATTGCTGCTTCGAGGTGTTCGATGGCTTCGGGATAGCGCTGGAGGCTGGCGAAACTGTCACCCATGTTCCCAAGAGACAACGCCTCGCCCTGCCGGTCGCCGATTTCTCGCTTAATTTTGAGTGACTGCTGGTGAAGGTCGATCGCACGCTCGACTTGCCCCAAGCTTTGGTAGGCA
>ERZ1740068.350-NODE-350-length-24893-cov-7.273090_pt1 | contig 24893 bp, 24 predicted proteins | sample MGYA00581735_ERZ1740068 | MGnify/ENA primary metagenome ERZ1740068 (study PRJEB43018, sample SAMN04849740) | marine metagenome | isolation source: floating plastic debris | place: Pacific Ocean | collected 2008-08-30 | study: EMG produced TPA metagenomics assembly...
TCTCAAAGAATTGGAAAAAAACGACAAACTGCCTACTGCCGCCAGGCCATATCTGCCGACCGTTTTTGGAAAAAAGCCTTGGGGCTTACGCCGGAAAACTGCTTAAAATCTTCAATAAAATGGGCTTGATCGTAATAGCCGGCATCGTGAGCAAGTTGACTTAAGCTTGGAAGGGTTGGGCCGGCTTTGCTCAAGGTGGATTGGAACCGACCGATTCGCGCAATGAGCCCGGGTCGGAATCCACTCAGGTGCTTCACCTTGCGCTGAAATTGCCGAACCGACAAGTGGTTTTGGTCCGCTAGTATGCTGATTTTTGGGTGAATACCACGAGTTAGCAGCTGTCGGATGGTGGCTTCTACGCTACGCGCATTGGCATCCGTTGGAGGGAGACTTTGAGTTAAAAATGCACTCCAAATAGAAAAATAGCTTTCTGGTGTTTCACTATTTGCAAGTTGATCGGTGATGGCATCAGGAGTAAGCCTTTTCAAGGAGGTGCCGTCAATCATTTGGTTCGCCAACTCCAAGCCAGAAATGCCCGACAAGGCGGTGAGTGTAAAAGGATAAAAACAAGTGCCGAAAACCTGAAAAGGACCGCGGGAGATGAATTGTGCCGGACGATCGCTTGGGGCGGCCAAACACCATTGAGGCAGTTCCTGATGGTGATTTTGGGAAAGCTGTTGGGTGAACTTTCCCTGTCGAAAATGCATCCATTCGGCAAAACCGTCGACCAGCGTTCGGTGGATATACGGCGATGCTTCAGAAGCCGAACCTCGAAGCATCCAGAAATAACGCACGTACCATTGGAGCTCTGCCGGAGGTTCAAAAAACTGAAAGTGCAAACCCAATTCGTGCATGGATCAATCAACTTTGGCAAAAGCAAAAAGGTTTCACCCAACGGTTAGATCATGTGGGCTTTGGCCAGTTCCACCAACAAATTGAACAAGCCGACAATAAACAACAGGACACTCACTACAAACAAGAACCCCCGTTTGAACTGGTGACTTCGAAACGCATCCCGGCGATAGACGCGCAACCGCAGTCGGGAGATGCGTAATGGAGGAATGAGCAAGGACCAGGATCCCAGTGGCGACCGGAATGCCTTGATTTGATCGGTGTTTTCCGTTTGCAGCTGATAGGTGCCTGCCTGGTTTACGGTGAAGGACAAGAAAGCAATGCCTTCCTTGTAAATGTAGCGGGGCCATAGCTCAATCAGGTCGATGTCTTCACGACTGTTTTCCAGTACTATTTTGAATTTGACGTTCAAAGAGTCGGCGATTTGCTTGGCCGGGTACATCAGTAACAAGTATTCTCCCGCCGAAGGCAGTTGCAAGTCTTGCGAATCATCCTTTACCGGTAGGATGGTGACCAACCCGCTGGATTGTGGGTTCTTGTACCAAACTGTCCAAAAAAACAGCGCCACGCCCAACGAGAGCACAGATCCGCTAATCAACAGGGGTAAGGAGAGGGCCAGCAACACCTCCCAAAGTTAGTTTGCCGTAGGGAAATAGCCGCCATTGTCTGCCACCTTGCAAAACCGGGATCAAATCCCTTGTTTTGAGTATCGATCAAACAAGACCTATGGTTCGCATCACCACCTGGCTGTTTTTGGCCATCCTCATTGGAACATTCACCCGCTGTCAACCACCCGCAACGCAAGAAGCGGAAACCGGGGCTCCCGAGTTGGAAGAAGCCCCACCCAAAGAAGTTTATGAAAATCGTCTGCCGCCCGAATTGAGTTTGGAACAAGCCAACCGACTGGCGGCTTTACCGATGAAGTGCATACAAAATCCGCTGCCTTACAAGTCGGGCATTGTAGTGGCCAGCGAAGAAGATCTTGCCATGCCTCAAGAGCACCATCCGGCATTTTATGGGTGTTTCGATTGGCATTCGGCGGTCCACGGGCATTGGGTGTTGGTCAACCTACTGCGTCATTTTCCTGAGCTGAACCACAGCGATTCTATCCGTGTGCTGCTCGACCAAAACCTTTCTGCGGCCAACATTCAAACCGAGATCGAATATTTCTCCCTCAACAAATACAGCCGCAATTTTGAACGGACTTACGGGTGGGCATGGCTGCTAAAGCTCTGCGAAGAGCTAAGTACCTGGGACGATCCGGACGCTAAAAAATGGTCGGCGAATCTAAAGCCGCTGGCCGATGTGTTGGTAGAAAAGTATAAGGAATACCTGCCCAAACTCACCTATCCGTTGCGGATTGGAACCCATAGCAATACCGCTTTCGGTCTCACCTTTGCTTGGGATTATTGTAACACCACCGGCCATGACACTTTAAAAGCGCTAATTGAAAGTCGGGCCCGGGATTTTTACCTCAAAGATCAGGGCTGCCCCTTGGCCTGGGAGCCGAGTGGCTACGATTTTTTATCGCCTTGTTTGGAAGAAGCCGACCTGATGCGCAGGGTGCTCCCGGAAGAAGAATTTAACCAATGGTTTGCCCAATTTTTGGCGCCTCTCATGGAAACGGCCACTAATCCGATGACGCCTGCTCAAGTAAGCGACCGCTCCGATGGCCACCTCGTATACCTCGATGGGCTCAACTTTAGCCGGGCCTGGTGCCTTTATCCGATTGCTCGTCACCATCCTAAATGGGAACACCTGAGGCAGATAGCCGACGAGCACCTGGCCTTTTCGCTGCCCAACATTGTTGACGGCGATTACATGGGAGAGCATTGGCTCGCCTCCTTCGCCTTGTATGCTTTAAATGAGAAAAGCGGGGATTGAAACTTCGGAAGTTCTTCGGTCCCAGTACCCTGGTGGCAGCCGCATTTATTGGCCCAGGTACGCTCACCGCCTGCACCCTGGCAGGCGCTAATTATGGCTATGCGTTGCTGTGGGCTTTGGTGTTTGCCGTGGTGGCCACCATTGTTTTTCAGGAAATGGCCGCTCGGTTGGGCCTGGTGAGTCAGCAAGGGTTGGGCGAAGCCATTCGGAGTCAGCTTCAACATCCGGCCATCAAATGGAGTGCGGTGGTGCTGGTGATCGCGGCCATCGGTATCGGAAATGCGGCCTATGAAGCTGGAAACATTACCGGTGCGGTACTCGGTTTGGAAGCCATGTTTGGCCCTTTGAGTGTGGAATGGGGTCGAAAAATAAATGGCTGGCCGCTGCTGTTGGGCGTTTTGGCCTTGCTCTTGATCTGGAAAGGCAGTTTTCGGCTGCTGGAACGCTTACTTATCGGTTTGGTGGTGTTGATGGGCCTTCTATTTCTCCTCACTGCCTTGCTGGTAGGGCCCGATTGGGGCGCTTTGTTTCAAGGATTCGTGCCGGGATTGCAAGAAGCCCCCTGGTTGGGAGTGGTGGCCTTGGTGGGCACTACTGTAGTGCCTTACAACTTGTTTCTCCATGCCGCAGCCATCAAAGAAAAGTACCACCGCTCCGAAGAATTAGGGGATTTACGCATCGAGAACGCCACGGCCATTCTACTCGGAGGCTTTATCTCCATTTGCATCGTCATCACCAGTGCTGCGGCTTTTCATGCGAAAGGAATGACCGTTGACAATGCGGCCCAAATGGCGACCCAATTGGAACCCTTGTTGGGGAAAGGCGCCACCATTTTGTTGGGTCTGGGATTGGTAGCGGCAGGTCTTTCTTCGGCCATTACGGCTCCACTGGCGGCAGCTTATGCTTTGCAAGGCGTATTGGGTTGGAAAGGCAAGGTACAGAGTGTTCGCTTTCGCAGTGTGGGCGCCATCATTCTACTGCTGGGAACCTTGTTTTCCATGCTGGGCTACAAACCCTTGGAGTTGATTCAACTGGCACAAGTGGCCAACGGACTGCTATTGCCCGTCATAGCGGCCTTTTTGTGGGTGATGGTCAACCGTACTTCGCTGATGGGAAAATACCGAAATACCCTTTGGCAGAATGTGTTGGCTGCCTTGGTGATGGGCATTGTGCTGCTGCTGACCTACCGAACTGCTTTGTTGTTATGGGAAAAGTGGATGTGAATTGTGACTTGGGCGAGCAAGCGGACAGTACGCTGGACCGGGAGATCATGCCTTTTATTTCTTCCTGCAACATTGCCTGTGGTGGTCATGCCGGTAATGCAGCGTCAGTAAAACGCACCGTTGCCTTTGCGCTGGAAAACCGATTGGCCATTGGAGCACACCCTTCTTACCCAGACCGTGAAAATTTTGGCCGTCGGCCGATGGTGCTTTCTTCCCAACAATTGGCGGAACAATTGGTGGAGCAGGTTGGCCTGGTAGAGCGGGAAGCCAACCGGCAGGGCAGTGCTTTGCACCACATCAAATTGCACGGGGCTTTGTACCATCAAAGTGGAGCGGATGCACCTACTGCGCAAACCGTGGTTGACATCCTTTCTGAGCATTATCCCAAGATCAAACTCTACGGTGCTCCCCAAGGTGAATTGTTCCATGCAGCTTTGCAAAAAGGAGTACACTATTGTGTAGAAGCTTTCGCTGATCGGGCTTACGAAAAAGATGGTTCCTTGCGGCTGCGATCTAAACCGGATGCGGTTTTAAAAGAGTGGAAGCAGATCGAGAATCAGTTGGAAAACTTGTTGCTTCACCACCGGGCCATCACTCCGAACCAAATCGCTTTACCCCTCCAAGCCGACACCATTTGTGTGCACAGCGATACACCCGGAGCGGTAGCAATCGCACAAAAAATTCATGCATTTGCCCACCAACATGGAATTGCCATCACTGCGGCTTGATCGCGTTCGGTGGGCGTGTTTTGCGCAAACCGAGCAGGTGCTGTTGCTCACCGCGCAGGGGCCCTCACCCCCGTTGGAAACGCTGCTGCAAACCGCCAATTGGTTGGAATATGCTTTAGGAGGTTCCTTAATGGAGTGCATTCCGGCCGTCAACAGCCTTGCATTGGTGTTTGACCCGGCTCAAACCGATCACCAAGCCCTGGTGCAGCAATTGGCTGAAATGCCGGAAGCTCCCCTCGCTTCGCGCAGTTACCGCGAGTGGAAAATTCCGGTTTGCTACGATGTGGGTCCAGATTGGGAGGAAGTACTTTCTACCAGTGGTTTATCCCGTGCCGAAGCGATGGAACGGCACACGCAAGCCCGCTATCGAATGGCCCTTATGGGATTCGTTCCTGGGTTTCTTTACCTGGACGGATTGCCCGAGGTACTGTCTTGTCCCCGCAAAGCCCAGCCGCGATTGCGTGTTCCTATGGGGGCAGTCGGCATTGGCGGAAACCAAACCGGAATCTACTCCTTGCCTTCCCCTGGTGGTTGGCAATTGATTGGGCAGGTACCCGAAAACTTCCTGGCGCGTTTGCACGCTGAAGCTGGCCCCCAACCGGGCGATTACGTACAGTTTTATTCCATTCCACGATCTCAATTCAAAACCTGGAAGGAGCCCAAGGTATGATGTTGAATCGAATCCATGTGCTCCGGCCCGGGCAATTCACCACGGTGCAAGACGGTGGTCGGCGGCACCACCGCCGAAGGGCTTACCCACAATCCGGAGCCATGGACCTGGAAAGCATGCGGTGGGCCAATTCTCTTGTAGGCAATGCCTTAGATGCACCCACGTTGGAATTTACTTTGGTGGGGGGCGCTCTTAGGTTTGAGCAGCCTGCAACCCTGGCCTTGACCGGGGCACCGGTGGTAGCTAGCCTCAATCAAGCACCGGTGGTATTTTACCAACGTTTCCTGGTGCCCGCCGGCGGCACTCTGGATTTGGGCCCCATGCAACAAGGCATGCGCACCTATCTGGCGATCGGCGGTCAGTTGGCCGCGTCCCCAATTTTAGGAAGCTGGAGTACTTACATTCCAGGAAAATTTGGTGGATTCGAGGGAAGATCGTTGCAAGTTGGTGACACCCTATTGTGGGAAACAGTGCTTCGTCACGAAGCGAAAAGTGTACAGGAACACCGCCAGCGGAAATTTTCGGATCCGGCTTTGATTCGGACTTTGCCGGGACCGGAGTGGAATGCTTTTTCCGATGCTTTCCAACGGTCGTTTTTAGCGCAAAATCATCGGGTCACTTTTCAAAGCGATCGCATGGGGATTCGCCTGGAATCCGATGCAGCAGCTTTCCCATTCGAAGGGCCCTCTATGCTATCTTCGCCCACTTTTCCAGGAACGGTGCAATTGCCAGAAAGTGGAAAAGCGGTTGTGCTCATGGCGGACGGACAAACTACAGGAGGCTATCCGCGGATACTGCAAGTGATCGAGGCTGATTTAGGAAATGTGGCACAGGCACGCCCTGGGGCTTCCCTTCGCTTCAAATTAGTGGCCATGGAAGAAGCCCTCGAAGCTCAAAAGTGGGTCACTTTCCCAGTGTCGCCTTCCTCCAAAGAAGGAGCAAATGACTAAGGGCGCGAACCGGTCAACCCCAAAAAGTCGATTCCTTCCCTCAAAAAAAAGCGGACTGCGGGAGATAAAAATTAAGATTTAACAAAACGGATTTTTGTTGCAAAATCCTGCTCTACTGACAGTTAGGTGTAGTTGGTACACTTTTCTGAAAAAGAAACGGATTAACCCGGTAAAAAAAAGCGTAACCAAAATACTTCATTCTCGTTACCAGCTTTTATTTCCCGAACAGAACAGCAATGAGAATCGTAAGCCTCAGTATCCTCATTGGTTGGGTTAGTTTGATCTCTATTTCCCTAACCAATCTACAAGAATACCGCGTTCACGCCGGTTACATCTATCATTTTACGCGCTACATCGAGTGGCCTACCAACATGCAGTCAGGCGACTTTGTGATTGGAATAGTTGGCGATTCCGACATCACGGGTCCACTTACTGCGATGGCAAAAAGCAAGAAAGTGGGCAGTCAAACCATGGTCATCAAGCGCTTTAGCAGCGCTACCGCTGCCACCAATTGTCACATGCTCTTTCTACCCGCGACCAAGAAAGGCCAATTGCGCGATGCTGTTTCATTGGGCATAAAGAATCACACCCTTATTGTGACAGAGTCCAAGGGCTTGGGCAAAGAAGGGGCTGGACTAAATTTTATTGAAAAAGACGGTAAACTGCGTTTTGAGCTGAACAAGGGAGCGATCCAAAATTCCGGCCTCAAGGTTTCGGGAGAATTGGTGAACCTGAGCATCCCGGTAGAATAACCCTCACCCTGGTTATTAATCACCTTGACGTACCTGTATGAGAAATCTTAAAACCAGTATTCGCTGGAAAATCCTCTTTGGATTTTTGTTTTTGTTGCTGTTGTTTCTGGTTAACGGAGTGTTGAGCTTTACCTCCATTTCCAAATCCAACGGCATCGTTAAAGAAATTGACGCTTCTAAAGACCCGGCTGTTGACTTGCTCAACGAATTCAAGCTAATGGTGGTAGAAGGCCGCATGTTTTCCACCAACTGGGTGTACATGCGCAAAAATGAAAAAGACAAGGCCGCTTTGAAGGTGTTGCAGCAAGAACGCTATCCAGCGCTTCAGGATCAATTGGCACAACTGGCGCAATCCTGGGACAGTACGGCAAAAGTCGAAACCGATACTTTCTTTCATTTGATGGATACCTTGATTCGTTTGGAACAAGGCATCATGCAGGAACTTTCCTCTTTTGAAGCCTACGACGATGCTTTCATCAAGTGGGGAGCTACTGATTCGTTGGAGCTGAAAATCTTGCCTTTGAGCGAGGTACTACTTATCAAGCTCGATCAAAGCATTGAGCAACGGGAGCAAGAAAAAGCCCAGGCGCGGGAGGAGTTGTTTGCTTCTTTTTCCACCATCACCTATACCGTATTGACTACTGGTGTGGTGATTTTGGTGTTGGGCCTGCTCATTTCAATTCTCACCGCAAGATCAATTATTCGACCGCTCAATAAGATCAAGAACGTGGTGGAAGAACTTAGCAAGGGACAACAGCCCGAGCAGGTAGACATTCACACCCACGATGAAATTGGAGCAATGAGCTGTTCGGTTTCCCGGTTGGCCGAAGGTTTACAAAGTACCTCGGTTTTTGCTTCGAACATTGGCCAGGGAAAGTTTGACGCCGATTTTCAGCCCATGGGTGAAAACGACGTATTGGGCAACGCCTTGCTCGAAATGCGGCAAAACCTCCGAATTGTGGCCGAAGAAGACAAAGCGCGCAACTGGGCCAATGAGGGATATGCCTTGTTTGGCGATCTACTGCGGAAACACAACCACTCGCCCGCTGCACTCACCAAAAAGGTAACCAACCAACTGGTGAAATACCTGGGTGCCAACCAAGGCAGCATGTTTCTGTTAAACGACGATGTTGCCGACGATCATTTCCTTGAATTGAAAGCCACTTATGCCTGGAATCGGGAAAAGTTTTTGAAAAAGAAAGTAGGCAAGGGCGATGGCCTTGTAGGCCAGTGTTGGATTGAGAAGGAGCCTATTTTTCTCACTGATGTACCCGATGCTTATATTTCCATTTCTTCGGGCTTGGGCCACTCCAACCCACGGTGCATTCTCATTGTGCCAATGATTTTCAACGAAGAAGTATTTGGAATTTTAGAACTGGCCTTGTTCAAGGTGTTGGAGCCTCATGAAATAGAATTCGTAAAACGCCTCGCTGAAAACGTGGCTTCGGCCCTTTCGTCGGCCAAGACCAACTACCGCACCAAGCGCTTGCTGGAAGAATCGCAGGAAAAGTCGGAGCAATTGCGGGCCCAGGAAGAAGAAATGCGCCAAAACATGGAAGAACTCCAGGCGACTCAGGAAGAGTTGATGGTGCAAGTCAACCGGCAACAATCGTATTCCACCCCACCCGTGTTGACGGTGGATTCCTAATCAAAACTAAACATCCCCTAATCTCTATTTGGAGCAGCTTTTTGGAGCGATCTCCTGATAATGAAGTATCAAATGCAAAGAAGAATGAAGCAGAATTACCCGTTTTTTCCAGCATGGCTTTTCAGCTTTTGGTTGGTTGCCTTTCCCCTTTTCGGATGGGGGCAGGAAGAGAGCAAAGAAGACAGCACTGACGCCTTTTTCGACCTAAGCCTGGAGGATATGATGAACGTTAGCATCACTTCCATGTCCAAAAAGTCGGAGCCTCTCAAAGATGTGGCAGCCTCCATTTACGTCATCTCACAGGAAGATATTCAGCGTTCGGGCGCTACCCGTCTGGCCGATCTACTCCTCATGGTGCCTGGCGTCAACATGCAGTTCAACAGTTACGACAACCTTTCTTTTGGCATGCGCGAAGCTACCGATGGTTTTGTGGGATCTGTTTTGGTATTGGTAGACGGAGTGCCTTACCAATCGCCTTATTTTTCCACTTTTTCGTTTACCAACTTCGACCTACCAATGGAGGCCATCGACCGTATTGAGGTGATCAAAGGGCCAGGCGGAACGATTTATGGGGCCAATGCTGCTACGGGTATCATTAGCATTTACACCAAAAAAGCCAAGGACCATCAAGGCATCACGGTTTCCATGAACCAAGGGTCGCGCGGATTTACCAACCCAAGCCTGTTTTATGGAACAGAAGTAGGGGAGAATGCGAGCCTTTCGGCTTTCGGTCAGCTGCGCCATTTCGATGGGTTTGAACCACTCGAAGAATTCAATGGGGATTTTGTAACCGTTCCTAAAACCGGTGGCGGTGGCGATACTTTGATTGCAAACAACCTGGGCGCAGACGTCTACCGCAGGACCTACGCCTCTGCTGGTCTCAACTTCGAAGCCGACCTGGCGGAGAACCTGAAACTTACCTCGAACCTGCACGCGCACAATGTGATTGGAAAAACCTATTTCCAACCCGGCCTGAATACGGCGATCAACAACGAACGCAACAACCGGGTGGTGGCAAGGGTACGCCTCGATCAAAAATTCTCCGACGACCACAACTTGTTTGTCCACTATTTCACCAACCGTGAAGCCAACTTCACCAACGACGATGGCAACGTAATCACTTCTATGGGAAACCTGGAAATACAGGACAACCTGAAGCTGGGTTTCAACACGTTTAGCTTTGGGGGAAACGTACGCTACGTCAATTTCCGCATCAAAACGGTAGACCCCAACGTGCTGTTTAACGATCCCAATGCCTCGGAATATTTGTGGGGAGTTTTTGTGCAAGACAAACTTTCTTTTGGCGATTTGGTAGATGTTACCCTGGGTGTGAAAGCAGAAACCTGGACCTTGATCGACAATGAGCCGGAGCTCTCTCCCAGTTTGCGGGTAGCGGTGAAGCCGGGAGATCGCTGGCGGTTTTGGGGAGCGGCATCCCGAAGTGTAACAACACCAGGGTTCATACAAACCAACCTGGAATTGACGGTGATTCCGAACTTACCACCTACCGGATTGCCGGTAAAGCTGGTTACTTCTCCATCAATTGATCAGGCGGAATACCTTACCGGAGAATTGGGAATCCGCTACATCGGTGAAAAGTTGAGCTTTTCCACCAGTGCCTATTATGAGGAGGCCGACAACAAGGTAGCAACCTCTCAATTGGTAGAAAGGGTGTTGATCTCACCGATCAACAACCAGGCGTTTTTTCCCATTTACTATGCCAACGTTCAAAAATCGACCAACATTGGAGTAGAAACGGTGGTAAAGTACCGCCCGAGTAAATTACTTACCGTTGAAGTATCCCCCGCTTACCTTTCGGTAGACAAAGAAGGAAAACCCTTGCCCGATCAACCTGAATTGCTCGCTGAGGTAGACAACGTTGATCCGCCAGAGGCACCAGAGCATACGTTCCGTTTGCGGACTTATTTTGATTTTGGCAACGGCTTTTTGCTCACCATGAATGGAGTGTTCATGACCGAAAGTGAAGTTGGAGAGGGCTTCTTCTACGATCGTCAGGCTGCTGCTTCTTTCGGTGCTACCGAACCCGGAATATACCTGGACAACCACCGGGTAGAAAACCGCTATCGGGTTGATTTAAAGGTAGAAAAGCAGTTCAAAGATGGAAAATACAGTGCTTACCTCTGGGGCACAGACCTATTGAACAACGGCACCGTTCAGCTCTACAGTCAGTTCACCACTGGTATTCCCATTCAAACCCACCGCATCGTTGGAGGAGGGTTTACGGTTCGCCTCTAAATCAGGAAACGACAATGGCATTGAGGGAGAGTTCGCTGGGCGGACTTTCCCTTTTTATTTCCTCTACTGATAAAACTTCTTGGGTGGCACTAGAAACAAGCCCACTTTGGCATATCGTGCATCGTTGGCACGAATGGTAGCCAGCGCATTTCTACGGCGTTGGCCCGGTTCGGCAAGGTAGTAGCGCAGGTTTTTGTTGTAGCCCACCGAAACGCTGCACCACAGCCAGTCGTGCAACTCGCGCTCCCAGGTAATCGAAATTTCCAGGTCGGCCCGGCGGAGGGTCAGGTCCCCGTCTACGGTTTCGATTGAATTGGAAAGGTTGTAGCGCCATCCGCGCAGTTGGGTGGCGCCAATCAGGTAATTGGAAGCATTCAATTTTTTGCGCACCCGCACCGATTTGGGCAACTGTGCATCCAGTACCCAAGAGGGAGCCAATTGGCGCTCATAGATCAAAAGAGGGTAGAAGCTGAACAGTTGCATCTCCAAACCGGCAACAAAGCCGGTACCTACAGTGGTTTTGGAGTTGAGCTTGCGGGTCCAGATACCGCTGGCAAAAATGCGGGAGGTGTTGCGGTTCCAGGTGATTCGGTCGCTGCGTATTTCTGCCCCGGCGGCAAATTTCAATTGGTCGGAGGCATTGAGGTCTCGCTGGTAAAATCCGCGAACGCCTGCCACCGTAAACCGGTGCGCCTCCAAATGGGAATACAAACCGTTGTCGGCTTGAAAATCTTGGTCATCAAACATGAAGCGGTGGCGCGAATATTTCAATTGCAGGCCGGCGGCCTGATCGCTCTGAAGAATGATCGGAACCGCCACTTTGGCGTTGAGCAGCAAGTCGGCCTCTACTTCGTTTTGGGTGTTGGTCAGATTTTCCGAAGAACTCACCGTATGGTAATCCATGAGTGAGCCCAACGAAAACTCGGCTACTTTAGGACGGTAACGATCGGTACTGTCGCTTTGAGCGTTGGACTGAAAACCGGCCCCCAAAAAGAGCCCCACAAGGAGGCATTTGGTTTTGATCGACATTGGAATGTAAACGAGACTGCTGCTGTGAGGGTATGTAACGAAGAGCGCGTAGAAATGGTATCACCAAATCGACCGGCGATTGGAATCCTTCGGTAGATGGGCTCTACGGCGGACGAATGACATGCCGTACCAAAAAGCTTCCCTTTTTACGAAGATTCAAATTGTATCTTTAGCCTTGCGCCTTGGTTGCTTCAGTGGGTATGGGTCATGGTTTTCGTTTTTCTTTTTTGGGGTGGTTTTGGCTCCTCTTCTGCTTGTTCCCGTGGCAAATGCTGCACGGACAGGCACCCAGCTACTTGCATTTTCGTGTAGAAGAAGGGTTGCCCAGCAACGAGGTCTACCAAACCGTGCAAGACGAACGGGGCTACATTTGGCTGGCGACTGATCGTGGTCTGGTGCGCTATGATGGCTATCGGTTTCGGGTATTCACCGAAGCAGATGGCTTACCCGATAAAACGATTTTTGGCTTTACGAAAGATGCTCAAAACCGAATTTGGTGGTTTGGGCACTCGGATTGCATTGGCTATTTGCAAGGGGATGAGATCGTATTGCCCGATTTTCTTCCAGAACTCACCCAACGGTTCAAATCGAAAGTAGTTGCTTCCCTTCATATCGATGGTGAAGATACGGTGTGGATTGCCTTGAAAGAAAGAAGCCAATTGATCTGGATAGATCCAAAAGGTGCCATCCATGAGCGGAAAATGAATATGGAGCCCTTCATGGGCCGGGTGATTGAATTGAACAACGGTTGGGTATCTGGAATGGCCCATCGCATTGGTCATCAACCGCAACATCCCAACCACATCCGGTTTGAAGGAAAAAGCAAAACGGTAGACTGGTTGTTGCCCGGCATCAGCAACCGCTGGGTGGTGGGCACCTCGGTACAGAAGCGGGGAGATACCTGGTTTTGCTCCCAGAACAACGGAATTATTGCCTTTCGGGAAGATCGTGAGGTCGCCTCTGTAAAGCTGCCGGGCATTGCTACCCTGAGCCTCTATTTTGATGGGGAAGAAAACCTCTGGGTGGGCATGATGGGGCAAGGGGTCATGTGTTTTCCCGGAGGAGACTTGTCCGCCAAGCCTAAGAAATACCTTCAGGGGCTTTCGGTTTCCTCCGTTTTTCAAGACCGGGAGGGAGGCTATTGGATAACTACCCTTGACGATGGGGTGTATTACACCCGCGGCAGAAACATCATTTCACAGCAGTTGATTTATAACGATCGGCCCATTGGGGCCAAAGAGCTGGAAGTACACGATTCTATTTTGTGGGTAGGCACCGCAACCGGACAATTGTTTTCCCGAAAAATGAACCCGGAGGCGCCACTTCGATTGGAGGATAGCAACCTTGGACAGGTTCGTGCCCTGAAGAGTTTGCCCAATTGCCTGGTGGTGGGAATTCCAAGTTCAGCGGGTAAAAACTTTTTGCAGGTTGACAAACGCTGGTATTTGCCCTCCCCAGCGATCGGGCAAAAGCCAGGAGAAGATACCCTTCGAATGCCCATCAGTTCTTGGGTAGCCCTTCCGCCACTGGTTATTTCTATGGAAATGCCTTATACCGAATATGCCCGGTATGGTGCTATCGTGCCATGGCAACAAGGGATTTTGGCGGGCAACGATTTAGGGCTGTTTTTCCTCGACAAAAACAGTTACCGCCAAATGAAGTCTTACGAAGCGTTGAAGGTATCGGGAGTGACCGATCTTGGGGTTTCTGGTAGCTACCTTTTTGTAGCCACTCAATCGTTGGGTTTGGTGGTGTTTGATGGCAAAAGCTCCTGGACCGTAGGCATTGCCGATGGTTTACCCACGCCTCACATAGAGGCCATTGCTACTCAAAATGATAGTATAGTATGGTTGGGAACCAAGAAAGGCCTAGTACGGGTGAGCTTGAATCACAGGAAAATGGTTTCGAAGGTTACTGTTATTTCTACCGCTGAAGGGCTGCCGTCGGTGACCATTTCTGATCTGGAGATTTTCGAAAATCAGATTTGGTTGGCCAGTACGTATGGTATTTCGTTTCTCGATGTCAACCAGGATTTTTACAACCCTATGCCACCACCCGTTTGGTTGCAGGAGGTTTGGACCAATGGCCAACGAATAGAACTCAACCGTCAGTCTACTTTTCCTCCTGATGCTTTGGCGTTCGACTTTCGTTTCGTGGGGCTCAACTTTGGCAGTTCTGGAAAAGTGCTGTACCGCTACCGCATGAAAGGTTTAGAGGAGGCATGGTCGACGAGCACCAACCGGGAAGTACGTTATATGCTTTCGCCGGGCAGCTACACGTTTGAGGTCGAGGCGCGCAACGAAAGTGGCGTTTGGAGCACCACTCCGGCACGTTATACTTTTACCATACTCGCCCCTGTATGGCAGAAAACCTGGTTTTGGATAGTGCTGGGGCTGCTTTTTTTAGGTGCTGGTGTGCTCTTGGTCTTGTGGTGGCTCCGAAGGGTCAAGCTGCGATCGGAATTGGAGTTGGGCATGGCCCGGTCGCAAAATCAGGCTTTGGTCGCTCAACTAAAGCCCCACTTCATTTTTAATGCGCTCAATTCTATTCACTGGTACATCCGGCAAAACGACAAAGAACGATCGGGCTTATACATTCAATTGTTTGCCCGATTGATCCGTCAAATTCTGCAAAACTCCCGCAATCCACTGGTCACCATTGGGCGCGAATTGGAGCTGTTGGAAATCTACCTAAAAGTGGAACAATTGCGCTTTAAAGATCGCATGCAATACCATTTAGACATCGATCCGGGCTTGGATCAGGAAGCATATCACATTCCCACGCAAGTGATACAGCCTTATGTAGAAAATGCCATTTGGCATGGACTCATGCACAAGGAAGGCGAAGGCAACATTTACCTCAGCTTGAAAGACGGCGGTGAATCGGTGCTTTGTACGGTGGAAGACGATGGCATTGGCCGGGCAGCGGCCGCCGATTTTCGACCAAAAATTAAAAATCACGAATCAGCGGGAATGGGGTTGAGCCAACAACGCTTAGATTTGTTAGAAGCGATCTATAAACGAAAGGTATCCGTTAAAGTAATTGACCTTACCCATGCGAATGGGGAGGCAAAGGGTACCCGGGTAGAGCTTATCATTCCCATCCTATAAAATTCATGACGCAGCAATCCTCCTCTCTTACTGCACTCCTGGTTGACGATGAACAAGACGCCAGCTTACTCCTGAGGGATTTACTTCAGGAATTCTGCCCACAGGTAGAGGTCGTAGATACCGCAAGATCGGTTTATGAGGCCTTTGAAAAAATTGAGCGGTATGAGCCCGACTTGTTGTTCCTCGACATTCAAATGCCTAAGAAAACGGGTTTCGACCTGCTTCGGGAGATCAAAACGCCCAACTTTCAAACCATTTTTGTGAGTGCGCACGAAAGCTATGCCGTGGAAGCCGTGAAATTTCACGCCATGGCGTACTTGCTGAAACCAGTAATGGCCATGGATTTAGTGGAGGCAGTAAAATTGGCAGAAAGGGCCATCGAAGAAGCGACCATTCCCCAGTACAAGGCCTTGATGCACCACTTTCACCCCGATCTGCCCCAACGCATTGCGGTACCCACCGGTGCAGGCCATCAGTATTTTGCCATGGATGAGATCATTCGCATCGAAGCCTCCAAAAGCTACTCCAACATCTACACCACCGATTCTGAAAAGCCCATTTTGGTTTCGCGAAACCTGAAACAGTTTGATCAATTGCTCACCAGCCAAGGGTTTCAACGGGTGCACAACGGCCATTTGGTCAACTTGCGCCACATCAAAGCCTATCTTAGGCAAGATGGAGGAGGAATAGTATTGTCCGATGGTTTTGAAATTACCATTGGCAGGCACTACCGCAAAGTGGTGATGGAAGTGTTGCGTTCGATGACGCTGATCGTTTAAATCGTTAAACCAAAGCCAAGGAATTGGCTACCAACCCCAACTTCCAGGAATTCCCTTGAATGGCCCCACAATTTCCGGGGTAATCCATCCGCCGTAGAACTCACCCGGTTGGGGAATTACCTCCTCGCCATCTACCAAACAGCGGTCCATTTGATTGGCGTAAAAGGCCGAAAAATCTTTGATAGCGGCAAATCGGGGGTGCGGAGTATGGTAGAACCATGCGGCATTGTGGGCGATTTTTCCATCTACCTCCAAATGATAGTAAGAGCCGGTGCCCTTCCACTCACAATGGGTATGCTGTGAAGCAGGTTTTAGAAACTCCATGCGAATGTCGGCCGGTGGGAGATAGTAAACGGGAGGATGACTGGTTTCGAGCACCCGGTAGGCGCCATTGGTTCGAACAATTGAGGCACCATTAAAGATGATTTCGATGGACTTACTCACTTTTTCAAGGGCGGGGGGGCGGGGATAATTCCAAACCGATTCTTGGCCGGGTTTAGGGGTTATAGGTTTAGGTCTCATGAGTTTACAACACAAACGGGTCAACTAAAGTTTTGGATCAGAAGGCAGCGGGAACAATCAAATCGAAAGTTTTCACAAGTAAAAAGCGGAAGCTACTTTAAAGTAACTCCCGCCAGGACTGGGTGAGGGTTTGAGTCCAATTATCCTACGTGGGTAATCGATTTCAAGAATGGTTTTTCATTGATAGGAGAGGTAATTTCCACAATCGTCTCCCACTGAAGAGGCATCGATTTATGGACCGGAGTAGTGGTGCACCTTAGCGGTAATTCATACCGGCAATCACTTGTGTGGAAACGGCAGTAGGTACATAATGGGCATTGCCGATGTTCTGGTCACGTCCGGTGACTTCGGTAAAAATTTCCATTTCTTTTTCAGAAACCGGCCCGAAAGGTGACCATCCGCCTACGAGTACTTCTTGTGGTTCAGTTGCAGTTGACATAATGATTGGTGTTTGAAGGTTACAGTTGGTGAATTACTTGAGCTCGATTTGTCGATCGATGCTGAAGCAAACTTGGCCATTGCTTCAAGGGATTCTCAAAAAATGGTCATTGGCTGGCGGTGTAGGGTTATCAGAAAGCACAATGGTGTAAGGAGCGGAACCGGCTAAATCCAAGCTATTTACAGGAGCAATTTTATACCGCGAAAGTTTCCTTTCAGGTAAACTTTTTTCCCTTTTATGACCAAAAGGTCCACTGATTGAAATTTTGATCTACTTTTCGGGAAATAAGCGTCAATTATTTAACCTAAACACTCTAACGAAATGAGCAAGAATTTGAATATGCTTCCAGTTGTTCCAATTCCTGAAGATGAATTGGTTCCAGGTTCTCCGTACGCACAAATTTATCCAGGTGAAGAGGGCATCACTGTGGTGGTTTCTATCTACTGTCCTGGTGAGAATCAATATGTGACTGAAGGCGTAGTGCCGGATGGAGAGGGCTGGGCCCTCAGCTTTACCTCTACCGATATACCAGCATCTGGCAATTGGCAATGCTTTTCCTTTGCGGGAATAGGGCAAAGCCAGGTTGTATGGATCGCTGTGAAAGGGCCCGGAGGTACTCCGGTGCGCACGACCTCTGTGGTTTATGAAACACCACTACCCTAAGCAACCTACATGACCATCCGTCAAAATAAATGCAACAATACAGCCCACACCTGGTGGGCTGTATTGATTTTGATGACCAGTTGTTTTTCTGTTCAGGCTGCTGCACCGCTGGATGCATGGCAAAAGGGCAAGGTGCACCAGCAGGAAAGCCAATTGGACAGTGCACTTTATTTTTTCGATTTGGCCTTAGGGCAGGTGGATGCCAATGATGTAACTACCCGCGCATCCATCTATTTCGATCAAGGCAATGCCTATCAGCAAAAAGGAAAGTTGGAAGCCGCAATGGATGCCTTCTCTTCTGCCATGGCCGATTGGGAGTCCCTTGGGTCCGACAGTGGTCGAGCGGTGGTGAACGAGGCGGTAGGGCTCATTTACCTCAAGCAAGGGCAAGCCAGCAAAGCCTTAGAACGCATTCACCAAAGTTTGTCGTTCAAAGAGCAAACCAACGACTCAGCGGGCATGGCCAAAACCTACAACCTGCTGGGAAGCGTCTATGCCCAACAGGGGCAATTGCAAATTGCAGGGAACTACTTCCGGCAAAGTGTGCAATTGTGGGAAGCCAGCAACCAGCCGCGTTACTTGTCGAGTTCCATCAACAACCTGGCAAATGTATATGCTGCCTTGGGCCGCAATGCAGAGGCAGAAGACCTGTACCAGCGCTGCCTTACTCTAAAAACTTCCATTGGCGATCAACGGGGCATGGCCGATGCTTACAACAACTTGGGGAATTTCTATTTCACGGAGCAGGAGTATCCCAAAGCCCTCGACTACTTCCAGGAAAGTGCGCTTTTGGGAAAAAAATTGAAGGCCAACCGGATACTGGCGATTGCTCAAGAGAACCTGGCCTACACCTATGAACAGCTGGGCAATTACCAGGAGGCGTATGTCGCCATGTGGCGCTGCGATTCTATTCGTCAGGTCATCAGTCAGGAGCGCTACAGCCGGGATGTAGCCGAATTGCAAGAGCAATTCGAAGCCCAGAAAAAAGATTATCAAATTGCCAGCCTCGAAAAAGAAAACCAATTGAAAGCTTTCGATTTGGAGAAAGCAGAGACCCGCCTGTGGTTTTGGGGCCTGGTGAGTGGTTTGCTACTATTGCTGGTGGGAGGCATGGTGTATTCGGTGGTGTCGCACCGCCGAAAAAACTCTCTGCTCGAAGAAAAGAACCTTCAGATCGAACAGCAACGCAAAGAGGTAGAAGAAAAAAACGAGGAGCTGCGGCAGATTACCGGTACCAAAGACCGTTTGTTTTCCATCATCGCTCACAACCTGCGGGGGCCGCTTTCCTCCTTGGGAGGGATTTCTGGCGTGATGCGGCACTACATGAAAAATGGACGAACCGATAAGCTCGAACGGGTAATCGTAGAGGTAGATAACACCGCTTTCCAAACCAATGCATTGGTAGAAAACCTCCTGAACTGGGCCGCAGTAGAATCGCAAAGCATTCCATACCGCCCACAAGAAATTGACTTGGAAGGCGTGCTGCGGCAGTGCATCGAATTGGTTTCGGTGCAAGCCGAGTTAAAATCCATAACGGTAGAATTGCAACTGGAAGCATCCACCAGCTTGTTGGCCGACCTCAACTACGTGAAAACTATCATGACCAACCTGTTGCACAATGCGCTGAAGTTTACCCCCAATGGCGGAAAGGTAACGGTGCAGGCGGCCCAGGTAGGAGATCGGGCAGAGATACGGATCCGCGATACCGGGGTAGGCATTGCCAGCCAACGGCTGGAAAACCTATTCAAAGCCAATGCCGATAAAAGTACATTTGGTACTTCGGGTGAGCAAGGCACCGGTTTGGGCCTGTATGTCAGCTATCAATTTGTAAAGAAAGAAGGTGGAGAACTACAGGTAACCAGCGAACAGGGAAAAGGCACTGAGTTTGCCTTCACCTTGGGCACCATTCAAGCGCACCAACCCAAAACTGCATAACCATGGATCGCATCAACATCCTCATACTGGAAGACCAGCCCTTGCATGCTGCAAAACTCGAGTTGCTGCTCGAAGAGATGGAATATGGCGTACTGCCGCCCGTCGACAACGTTGCCGAGGCGATTCGGGTATTTCATGCCGCCAGCCCCGATTTGCTCATCCTCGATGTGATGGTACACGGAGAAGCCGATGGGATTGATTTTGCCAATCAATTGCGCAATTCCGATGGGAGCCATGTGCCCATCATCTTTCTCACTTCCATGAACGACAACCATACCTTCGACCGGGCCAAGGAAACCAGTCCCTACGCCTACTTATTGAAGCCGGTCGATCGTTTTTCATTGCAACACGCCATCGAACTGGCGTTGATGAAAACCTATGCCAAGCGGGAAGAGCAAACCACCAAAGCACTCGAAAGCGCCCTGCAAAGCGGCCATAACCTCTTCATCAAAGCCAATAAAAAGCTCCACAAGGTACGCGTGCAAGACATCCAGGTGATTGAGGTAGAAGGCCGCTATTGCCAGCTTTATACCCAAGACAAAAAGCTGCTGGTACGGGCTTCGTTGAGTCAATTGCTCAAAAAACTACCGGCCGAACAGTTTTTGCAAACCCACCGCAACTATTTGGTGAATGCCGAGGCCATTATCGACATCGAATTGGAAGATTCCGTTGTCAATACTGCGGTGAAAGAAGTGCCCATCAGCAAAAACTACCGCTCTCTGATTCTCAAAAACCTCGATTTCTTAAAGTAATCGCTTAAGAAAAAGGCATTTCGGAATCCGGTGGCGTGTAAGCCGAAAGGCCGGTAATATCCATAAAATCATTGGAAAACAAATGGGCGGTTTCCGGGCGCAACAAAGCACTTCGGTAGCGCATCCATTCTTCCATGCGCTCGCCAAACATGTGCTTTACTAATCCGGGATGCTCCCAGGCGCAGTTTTTCCCCCAATGCCAGGTAAAAGGAATGCCGGCTTTTTGTAGGCCTTTCACAATCTCTTTTTCAAAAGCTTTCATGCTGGGCATTTGTCGTTTGCGCCAGCCCAAACCTGATTTGCGCTTTCCCCACGGCACCCGCATGGGCTGCCATTGCAAACCGTCCATTTCTACGATGCAGGTCATAGGAAATTTGGTAAAACCCAGTGTTGCCTGTGTTGCAGGTATAAAACGCACTCCGATCGCACCGGGAACCGGACCTTTTTGGTTGGCCAATTCGATAAACAACTGAATGGCTTTGGTGGCGTTGCTTTGGTCTACGCCGAAAGCCCAGGCAAAGCCGGCTGAATTTCCTTTGATGGTGGTGTCCCAAAAAATTTCACCCAGGGTACCTTCGGTCACCTGATCTACCTTAGGAAACAGCGTTCCCTGCATCAGCTTCATCAATTTGGGGATGCGCTTGAAATCCACCGTCACCAGCTTGGCGATCCAGCCGGGCATATCCGTGTAGATGAATTTTTCGACCAAAGGCTGCGGCTTGGGATAGTTTGTCCGATAAGGGTGCCGGTAAATGATTTCCGTCAGGTAATCTTCCTTTTGGTTGTAGGGGTTGATGTAGAGCTTGTAGTGATAGGGCGTTTTGCCACTTCCATCGGGATGCTTTTCTCCATCGATCGTAAAGGCAGAATTTTTAAAATCGAGGGTTTGGGCCAGCTTTAAGGCATCTTTGGGCTTGATGTGTTTGGTGTAGCGCTTCAGCAAAAATTGATCTTCCGCCTCGATCACCAATCCGGCAATAAAGCCAAAACCGCCCATGCTCACCAGAGCGGCTTGAAAAAGCCCATCGTTTCGAATTACCCTACAGTGCAATTGTTGAGCAAACCCATCGCTAAGTGCGGGGTCCGAGGCTTTTTCCAGGTATACCCGATCTTCTGGCTTTGGACCAATAATGAGCTGTATGCCCACCACACAATCTTGAATCGATCCAGCCTTGAGGGCCGAGCCGTGTACCCCGGTAGAAACTGCTCCGGCGATGGTTTGGCCGTTACTTGCTCCACTCATTTTTAAGGATTTGCCGGTTTTTTTCAGCTGACGCGAAATTTCCTTCACCGTGTTGCCGCACTGAAAAAAGAACAGGTTTTCGTGTTGATAGCGGGTGTTGGAGTGCAGGTCATCGGTTTCCAATGGGATTTTCACGTTCATCGGTGCGTTGAAATGCATCCGGTCGCTGTGCACCACTTTCGACAACGACCAGGAAGAACCGTAGGCACGAAACCGTGGCTTTTTGGGGTCATCGAGGCAAGCTTGCAACAATCGTTGTATCTCTTCTCCCGCATCGTTGTAGCGCCTCAAGGCATCACTGCGTGTATCGGCTGATGCGTTGCGGCTGGCGAGTCGGGTTCTGTAAAGCACTTCTACCGGCCAGGGGCCATTGCGGTGAATGGTGTCGTAGGATACCTTTTTTTCTTCGGTGGTAGTCGCCATGGTCTCAACAGTCTTTGTTACATACGTAGATGATCTTCACCTTTTTCACTTTGCCAAAAGTGATCATGTTGAGCAGGGCCTGGCCGAGGCTTACCCGGTATTCTACCGAATAGAAACCGTAGGGGCATACCGGGTCCACCAGGCTGAAATCGCTTTGAATTGGGTTGAGGGTGATGGTGGTGTCCTGGCGGTGGGCCACCTTGTCGCGGTAGAAACCGGCATCCGAAGAAACCGCTTTCTTTTCCGGCTCGCCATCGCGGCTCACAATACGAACGGAATAACACGAACTTAAGGTTACCGCCAACAGCAAGGCCAATACTACGGGCCGCAGCTTGACGGAGAAAATGGCGTTGGTTTTCATGGTGCAGATTTTTAGGAATGGAAATTGGGATTGTACTTTAAGCTCTCTACGTATCCATGGTGGACGGCATACATGACCAGGCCAGTAATGTTTCTTGCACCGGTTTTTTGCAGCAGGTTGTTGCGGTGCCCATTGACTGTTTTTGCACTGATAAACAGTTTAGCACCGATTTCTTCAGCGGAGAGCTGTTGGCAGATGAGTTGCAAAACCTCGACTTCCCGGTTGGACAATTCAGTGCCCTTTTGCGGCTTTCCTTTTTTGGTTGCCGAGCTTCTCAAACGTTTCTGTATCGCTTTCAGTGAGTCTTCGTTCACGTAGGCTCCTACCTCCGAAATTTGAATCAAGGCATTTCTAAGTTCTGCCGGAGAACAGGATTTGGGCAAAAAGCCACGCGCTCCCATTTCAATTGCTTTGTGCTGAACTGCGGGGCTGTCGTCTACACTAAAGATGAGGACTTTGATGTCGGGCAGCTCTTTTTCAAGGTCTAAACACAGTTCGAAGCCCTGGTAAGCTTGTTCTCCATTATTTGGGAAATAGAGGTCGCTGAGCAATACATCCGGAGAAGGGCGGTTTTGCTTGCGCAACTCCTTTATCGCCGAAAAGGCCTGGTTCGATTCAAAAATAAATTCAAATTCCGGCCATTCGTTGATCAATGATCTTACGCCGGTTCGGACCAGTTCACGATCTTCTACCAATCCGATGGTAATTTTCTTTTCAGGCATATATTTAAAAGTAATTTAGGGGTTATTCAGGGGTAGTTTAATTTTGGCGAGTATACCGCTGGAAAGGCCATTTTGGATTTCAAATGTTCCTCCCATGGCTTCCGCTCTACTTTTCATGCTTTGAATGCCCAGGCCGTACTTGGTGGGCGCAATAGTCAAACCTTTTCCGTCGTCTGCATATTGAAAAATTAACCAGGCTGCATCCTGATGGGCATAGCACCGTACCTTTTGTGCTTCGGCATGCTTCAAGGTATTGTTGAGCAACTCGGACACGATGCGATACAAGCTCAGTTGCGCCACTGCAGCGAGTGGAGCACAGTTGTGTAAACTTTGCATTTCGATGGTTATGGCTCCGGTTTGTGCTGCATGGTTCAGTAAGTTTTCCAAGGCGTGAGCAATGCCCATTTCTTCGAGGTAGGGCGGTTTCAGTTCATGGGCAATTCTGCGAGTTGCGCCCAGTGCGCGCTCCAAATGCTGCTCAATGCTTGGGAAACGATGTGCCCATTTTTCAACCTGCAAAGGTTGTTCGCTATGGTAGTGTTTCAGTTGCATCAAACTCATGGAAAGTAGCGCACCCAACTCGTCGTGCAAATCGGTGGCAATCCGCTGGCGTTCCTTTTCTTGTGCCGCTATCGACTGTTGTAAAAGTGCTTCCCGGTGTTGCAGTTCCAGCCGATGCCGCTCACTGCGTTGCTGGAGAAGTGTTTTTTGAAATTGAAGTACGAGTAATACCACCCCAATGGCAATGATGAGCACCAGGCCCACCAACGGCATCAGCGACTCGAAAAATGCATATTCTTGGGCCTCCTCCATTCCCCAATCCAAAAGGCAATGTGCATGGTGGTGGACAGGATGCCATGGATGATCCAGGTTTTCACATTGATTGACAATGCCCACAGCAACTCATGCCCAAAGTAAAATAACAACAGATTACCCGAAAAATAGAGGAAAAGCCCGGAATTTATCCAGTTTAAATGAGTGATGAAAGCCTGGTGCTTTTTGTAAAATTCATGGTTGACCGATATGATGAAGGTGCCCAGCGCCAAAATAACGATGACGACACACTCCACAGAAAGGCCTATTGAATTGAATGCTGCCAATGGTTGCCAAAACAGGGTATTGATTAAGGAGCCGGTGAGCAATATGCCCACCGCTCCAAAGAATACGGCATCTTTTATATATCCCATCAATACCTCACGGTAAAAGAAAATGAGCAGTCCTCCGCCAATGGGCACATAGAAGTGCAACACAAACAAGTTGGGTGTCCCCAGGTTGGCCAACAGGCCAGACAGGAGCTGAACCCCACTGGTAAGGAAGACAAACCAGGCCAGCCACTTGGCCGGCCCTTTTATTTGTTTGTAACTCAGGGCATATAAAAAGGTGGAGATGGCCACCGGGAGGTTAGCCAACAAAACGTAAAGCATCCTATTTAATCAGAATCTCTTCCGTCCACAAAGGCTTGATAAAGCGAACTCGAGGTGTCACAAAGCGTTGGGCAAGGTTGAATCAGGTTCTGAAGGGTGCTGCCAACCGTATCTTTTATGCCCACTATGGGCACTGAGATCAGTTGAAGTTCCACGGTGTCATTAATTTCTTTTTGGCCAATGTACAATCGTATGCCGCCAAATCCTCCATAGCCTCGGTATTGCTCATTCAATTGATCGATGGTACTTTTTTTTATCGTCCAACAGACGGGAACCCTTTTATCCTTTCCAAAGGGTCTTACAAGTCTTCCGTACTCCCTGATGGCCTTTTTCGCATTATCAGTAGAAATGTTAATGTCCTCTTTATTGGTTTTGACATATCCCATCTTTTGTGGTTTCATATTATTGAGGCGGAAATAGAAAAAGATCCAGGAGCCAATCAGTAAGACAGCCAGTAGGCTAACTAGTAGCAACGTTAGTTTATTGTTCATGCTATTTTATTTAGGTGAATAACTGCCACAATGATAA
>ERZ1740068.351-NODE-351-length-24843-cov-8.002864_pt1 | contig 24843 bp, 14 predicted proteins | sample MGYA00581735_ERZ1740068 | MGnify/ENA primary metagenome ERZ1740068 (study PRJEB43018, sample SAMN04849740) | marine metagenome | isolation source: floating plastic debris | place: Pacific Ocean | collected 2008-08-30 | study: EMG produced TPA metagenomics assembly...
ATCAATAATTCCGGTATTACGCCATTCCTTAATTTCGATATTAGACCACCTACAAACTTCCAGACACACCCCTTGCATCCCATGCGCCAAACCCGTAACTTGACTAAGTCGACATTTTTTCTGCATAACGTGCATGATTCGGCAAACGTACTCTTATCGATTTCCACCGGGCATGATTTGGTTCACTACCTGACAATTTCTCAGTAGAATGACCAATTTTTGACATTTTTTTAAATTCTGTTTTGGAATTACAAAAGCAGGCTTGTACATTAGCAGCATGTTTAATATGACTTGTAACAAAGCGTGGTGGTGGAACGATTATAACTGATAATCGCGAAACGGCTATGCTTCATAAAATATAAGAAACCCGCTCTTCGCAGCGGGTTTTTCGTTTTTAAGACCTTTTGCATGAAGTCCATGAGACAATTATTTACTAAAATACTTTCAAGCAATGCATTGCCGATTTGCACGGCATCGGCTTCAACAGACTTTATCTCACAAAAATGATCAATAAGAAATATAAGTTTCAAACGCACTATAAAAAACAGCTTGCAGATACCGTGACGCCCGTGAGCATCTACCTCAAGCTCAGGGACCAGTTCGCCAACTCTTTTTTGCTGGAAAGCTCTGATTACCATGGAGATGAGGATAGTTATTCTTACATCTGCTGCGATCCCATCGCACACCTGTCTTTGCACAAAGGCAATGAAGTAAAGGTTTCCTATCCCGATGAAACGGCAGAGTCTATCACCTTGCAAACACCGCAGGAGTTGGTATCGGTGCTGAGTACGTTTGCCAGCTCTTTTGAGGCCGACAGCAGTCACCAGTTCAACTTTGTGCAGAACGGCCTTTTTGGTTTCATGTCCTATGACGCTGTGCAACACTTTGAAGAGATCTCCTTCGAAAACGAAAACCCCGATTTTGACATCCCAAAAGTGATGTACAACATCTTCCGTTACGTGATTGTATTGCACCACTTCAAAAATGAGCTGTACATCTTTGAACATACGCTGGAAGGGCAGGAGCCGAAGGGTGTCAGTGTCATAGAGACGTTGATTGACAGTAAGAATTTTCCAAGCTTCAACTTTGCTACCTCCGGAGAGGTGGCCACCAACTATACAGACGAAGAGTTCCTGGAGATCATCAAGAAGGGCATCCACCACTGCGATGTTGGGGATGTGTTCCAGATAGTACTTTCCAGGCGATTTAAAGTAGGCTTCAAAGGCGATGAGTTTCAGGTATATCGGGCCCTCCGATCCATCAATCCATCGCCTTATTTGTTTTATTTCGACTACGGTAACTTCAAGATATTTGGTTCTTCGCCAGAGGCGCAAATCGTGATCCAGGATCAGCAGGCGACGATCTATCCCATTGCAGGGACTTTCCGTCGTACAGGTGACGACCAGGCCGATGCCAAGTTGGCGAAGCAGCTGCACGAAGATCCCAAAGAGAACAGCGAACACATCATGCTGGTAGACCTGGCGCGCAACGACCTCAGCAAGAGCAGTGAAGAGGTGAAGGTAGAGACTTACAAGGAAATCCAGTACTTCTCTCACGTCATTCACCTGGTCTCCAAGGTGGTGGGGCAACTCAAAGAAGGCGCCGTGCCATTGGAAATGGTCGCTTCTACTTTCCCGGCCGGAACGCTCTCAGGTGCGCCGAAGCACAAGGCCATGCAACTGATAGAGCAATATGAAAATACACTAAGGGGCTACTACGGAGGTGCCATTGGTTTCATGGGCTTTGACGGCTCATTCAACCACGCCATCATGATACGTTCGTTCCTCAGTCAGAACAATCAACTGAATTTCCAGGCAGGTGCAGGCGTCGTTTCCAAGTCCAGCCCGGAAAGTGAAGTGCAGGAAGTCTATAACAAACTGGCGGCTTTACAGCATGCCCTTGAAGAGGCAGAGAAGATATGAAAACGCTGGTACTAGACAATTACGACTCCTTTACCTATAACCTCGTACACATGCTGCGCGAGTTGGGGGCTGCCCACGATGTTTATCGCAACGACAAACTGACTGTAGAGGAGGTGGGGCAATATGACAGGATTTTGCTGTCGCCGGGACCTGGCGTACCGAAGGATGCGGGCATTATGCCAGAAGTCATCAAGCGGTATGGGAGTGAAAAGAATATCCTGGGTGTTTGTTTGGGACATCAGGCCATCGCGGAGGCCTATGACAATGAGATTTATAACCTGCCGGAAGTCTATCACGGCATTGCAACAGATACCCTGTTGACGGGTGAAAAAGATCCTTTGTTTGAAGGGCTGCCAGAACGGTTCAGCGTATGTCGTTACCACTCGTGGTCGGTACTGCCGGAGTCGCTCAATGGTGAGTTGCTGGTGACCTCGCGCGATGAAAACGGGCAGGTGATGTCGGTGAGACACAAAGAACATGAGGTGAGGGGCGTGCAATTTCACCCCGAGTCGATCCTGACGGAACATGGGATGGAGATGATGCGGAATTGGTTGAGCATATGATGGGTGCACCTGATATTTTCAAAATGAGTAGTTGTAGTGACTTGATCTGTAGTGAAAATTCAGGTGTGACTTGTGATGATGTGTGATGAGGAATTATTGATTGGTAATTATGAATTAGAAATGTATGATACGCTGTTGCCGTTTATTTTCACCGGCAAACCTGACGTAAATATTGATTATTGATGTGTAATGTTGGCTACTGTCGTGGTATGAACGACCTGATGCGGGCTAGGGATAGAGCTTTGCTACCATGTAGCAGCGATAGCCCGACCCGGAGGGAAGCCCCTAAAAACTTAATTATGCATTACAAATCATGCATTAATAATTAAAAAAGAAGTGAACAAACTAACGATATGAAAAAGGTATTAAACAGGTTATTTGAATACGAGTCGCTGGAGAAGGAGGAGGCGAAGACCATCCTGAAGAACCTGGCGCAGGGTGAGTATAACCAGAGTCAGGTAGCGGCGTTTTTGACGGTTTACCTTATGCGTAGCATTACAGTAGAGGAGCTGGAAGGCTTCAAAGACGCGATGCTGGAGCTGTGTATTCCATTGGAAATAGATGACTACAATGCCATAGACCTTTGCGGTACAGGCGGAGATGGGAAGGACACTTTCAACATTTCTACTTTGTCTTCTTTTGTGGTAGCCGGAGCAGGACAAAATGTAGCCAAGCACGGTAACAACGGAGTTTCTTCCGTTTGCGGTTCTTCTAACTTACTGGCTTATTTCGGCTATGAGTTTACCAACGACAAAGACCAACTCATCAAGAGCCTGGACGAGTCGGGGATTTGCTTCCTGCATGCGCCGTTGTTTCATCCGGCCATGAAGAATGTGGGGCCTATCCGTAAAGAACTGGGGGTAAAGACCTTCTTCAATATGCTGGGGCCGATGGTAAACCCGTCGTTTCCGAAGCGTCAGCTGGTAGGCGTGTTCAGTCTGGAACTGGCCAGGATGTATGGCTACCTGTATCAGAAAACGGACAAACACTTTGTTATCTTGCATTCGCTGGATGGCTACGATGAAATATCGCTGACGGGCGGTTACAAGATGATCACCCAGGACACCGAACGCATCGTCTATCCTGAAGAGATTGGGCTGTCACAGGTGAAAGCCGAGGAATTGTCTGGAGGCAAGACCATCAAGGATTCTGCAAAGGTCTTCATCGATATCTTGTCCGGTAACGGTACGAAAGCACAGAAAGAGGCTGTGATCGCCAATGCGGGGACTGCCATCTACTGTGGTAAGCAGCTGGCGAGTCTGGAGGAAGGCATCAGCCAGGCGAGGGAGTCGCTGGAGTCGGGGCGTGCGCTGGAGACGTTTAAGAAATTGGTACAGAACGAAGAGAAAATATATAGTTTGAACTAGTAGTCGTCGTTTGTGAGACCGGGGTGCCGGACCACGGGTCGCGCAGACACAAACGACAGCAGCGAACCATCTGTGTCCTCACAGATGACAAAAAATACAAGATATTATGAACATATTAGATAAAATAATCGCGCATAAGAGAAAAGAGGTGGCCGATCGCAAGGCACTGTTTCCTACCAGGTTGCTGGAGCAGAGCATTTACTTTGGAGGACAGACCATTTCCATGTCGCAGTACATTCGCAGACAGGATAAAAGCGGGATCATCGCTGAGATCAAGAGGAAATCACCCTCCAAAGGAGTGATCAACAATTTTGTGGATGTGGAACGTATCAGCATCGGTTACATGCAGGCAGGTGCATCAGGGTTGTCAATTTTGACCGACAATGAGTTTTTTGGAGGCAAGAACGAAGACCTGACCAAGGCTCGCAGTTTCAACTTTTGCCCCATCCTGCGCAAGGACTTCATCATAGACGAGTATCAAATCATAGAGGCTAAGTCCATCGGTGCGGATACTATCCTGTTGATTGCTGCAGCATTGTCACCGGAAGAGATTGCCAGATATGGTAAGCTGGCGCAAAGCCTTGGGCTGGAAGTACTGCTGGAAGTGCACGACCTGGAAGAGCTGCAGCGCAGCGTTTCTGAGCACATCAATCTGTTGGGTGTCAACAACCGCAACCTCAAGACTTTTGAAACCAGTGTGGAAGTTTCCAAAGAGCTGGCACCGCACATTCCCAACGACTTTGTGAAGGTGAGCGAGAGCGGTATCAGTCAGCCGGAGGTCATCGCTGATTTGAAAACGCATGGCTACGAAGGATTTCTGATTGGTGAGAACTTCATGAAATCGGGCAGACCTGGCAGAAGCGCCCAGCGGTTCATGGATAAATTGAAAAGCTTTTCTTCCGATACAGTACAAGCCTGATGGAAAGTGCATTGCAATTGAAGGTCTGCGGGATGAGGTCTCCTGAGAATCTGGATGGACTGTTCAAGCTGTCGCCTGATTACGTGGGATTGATCTTTTATGAGCGTTCTTCCAGGTTTGTTGAAGCGGAAGAAAACAGGGAGGCTTTCCTGTCGGTACCTGCTGAAATCAAAAAAGTAGGGGTGTTTGTGAATGCCTCTGTGGAATATGTGAAAGAGAAAATTACTACCTATCAGCTCCATCTGGTGCAGTTGCACGGATCGGAGTCGCCGGAGTTTTGTCGGTCGCTGCAGGGTAGTGGAGTGGATCTCATCAAAGTGTTTTCGGTGATGGACTCGCTGGACATGGAGACCATCCGGGCCTATGAGGGACTGGTAGATTATTTCCTTTTCGATACCAAAACACCGCAACATGGCGGTAGTGGAAAAACCTTTGATTGGCGCGCACTGCAGGCCTATGACCTCAAAACGCCTTATTTCCTTAGTGGAGGACTGTCGCTGGATAACATTGCCAGTCTGGATCCTTCCACTATGCCCGGACTGGTGGGGATTGATGTTAATTCGAAATTTGAAACATCTCCGGGGCACAAAAACTTACAACAAATAGCATCACTGAAACAATTGATGATCAATAATTTTCAAGCTGTATGAAAACATCAACGACATTCGAAGTAGACAGCCACGGCTACTATGGCAAGTTTGGGGGAGCCTACATTCCTGAAATGCTCTATCCCAACATTGAAGAGCTGAGAGACAATTACCTGTCGATCATCGCTGAAGAGACATTCCAGCAGGAGTTCCAGGACCTGCTATCCAAATATGTGGGCAGACCCACACCACTGTATTTTGCGAGCAGACTGTCTGAAAAATACCAAACCAATATTTACCTGAAAAGGGAAGACCTCTGCCATACCGGCGCGCATAAGGTCAACAATACGATTGGGCAAATCCTCGTAGCCAAGCGACTGGGTAAGAAGCGAATCATTGCTGAAACAGGTGCTGGGCAACATGGAGTGGCGACGGCGACGGTTTGTGCGCTGATGGGGCTGCCTTGTACCGTTTACATGGGCGAGGTGGACATTGCCAGACAGCGCCCCAACGTGGAGCGTATGCGCATCCTGGGTGCTGAAGTAGTTCCGGCGACCAGTGGTAGCAAGACACTCAAAGATGCTACCAATGAAGCCATGAGACACTGGATCAGCAATCCGGTAGACACGCATTACATTATAGGCTCTGTGGTAGGGCCTCATCCATATCCTGACATGGTGGCCAGGTTCCAGGCAGTCATCAGCGAAGAAATCATTAAGCAATTGTCAGAAGACTTCGGCATCAGTCATCCCGACCATGTGGTGGCCTGTGTAGGGGGCGGTAGCAATGCGGCAGGTGCTTTTTACCATTATATGGACAACGAAAAGGTCAACTTGATTGCCGTAGAAGCCGAAGGGCTCGGCAACGATACAGGTAAGTCAGCGGCCACTACAACACTTGGCAAGGAAGGTATCCTCCACGGTAGCCGCACGTTGCTGATGCAAACACCAGACGGACAGGTAGTAGAGCCTTATTCCATCTCCGCCGGACTGGACTATCCTGGCATCGGCCCCATTCACGCGCATTTGTTTGACAGTGGCAGGGCTGAGTTTATGAGTGCAAAAGATGAGGAAGCCATGCTGGCAGGCATAGAGCTGAGCAGGATGGAAGGCATCATCCCGGCTATTGAGACGGCGCATGCTCTAGCGATTTTTGGTAAGCGCAAGTTTGGTAAGGACGAAGTCATTGTCATCAACCTTTCAGGCAGGGGAGACAAAGACCTGGAGACTTACATTAAATGGGGGAAATACTAGTGGAAACGATGAAAGAACAAAGTATACATCCGATAGATCAGGTGTTTGCCAATCAGTCGGGGGGATTGCTGAACGTTTACTTTACAGCCGGGTTTCCCCAGCTGGAAGACACGGCAACCATCCTCAAGACGCTGGACAGCAGTGGCGTAGATTTTGTGGAGATCGGTATGCCATTTTCCGATCCCATCGCCGACGGATCAACCATTCAGGAGAGCAATGAGGTCGCACTGAAAAATGGAATTTCCATTAGCAAATTATTTGAACAACTGGATGCGGTGAAAGGAGCATACAGTGTCCCCATTATTCTGATGGGCTACATGAATCCTGTCATGCAATATGGTATTGAGCGATTCTGCGAACGCTGTCAGCAGGCGGGTGTTTCTGGTCTTATCCTCCCGGATTTACCGATGTATGATTACCTCAGAAAGTACAAAGAACTCTTCGAGCGATACGGTTTATATAACATCTTTCTGATCAGTCCACAGACATCTGAGGCGCGTATCAGAGAGATTGATGAAAACAGCAACGGCTTCATCTACATGGTATCATCGGCCAGTATCACAGGTGCCAGGTCCGATATTTCGGCCACGCAGGAGGCTTATTTTGACCGTATCAACGGCATGAACCTGCGCAACCCCAGGCTGATTGGTTTTGGAATCAGCAATCATGAAACTTATAGCAAGGCTTGTGCGTATTCGCAGGGAGCGATCATCGGTAGTGCGTTCATCAAAGCGTTGAAAGCTGCTGAGGATGGGCAACTGGAGCCTGCCATTCAACAATTCGTAAAAAGTATTAAAAACAGTGAGCAATGATTATACAACTTGAAAACGGCATAGCTGATGATGTAAAGGAAAACATCATTGATCAGATAAAGTCTATTAATTATAAGCCGAAAGAGGTAGTGACTCAGGTGGGTCGTTACATCGTCGCAATTGGCAAGGACCAGTTTGACATCCGGGGTATCGGTTCGCTGGAAGGCATCCGCGATGTGCACATGGTTTCGGACAACTACAAGCTGGTTTCCAGAAAGTGGAAAGTAGAAGACAGCGCCATCGATCTGGGTGATGGTGTTAAGATCGGTAATGGCGATTTTGCCATGATGGCCGGTCCATGCTCTATCGAGGGCGAAGAGAACATTTACGCGACCATCGAGCATTTGAAGGCCAACGGCATCAAAGTAATGCGCGGTGGTGTGTACAAGCCCAGGAGTTCTCCTTATTCTTTCCGTGGAATGGGTATAGAAGGGCTGAAGCTATGGTACAAGGCAGCGCGAGAGAACGGTATCAAAATCGTAACGGAGGTAATGCAGGTGTCTCAGATAGAAGAGATGTATGACTACATTGACATCTATCAGGTAGGGGCCAGGAATACGCAGAACTTCAATCTGCTGGACGAACTTGGTAAGATTGACAAGCCTGTGATGATCAAGCGTGGCATTGCCGGCACCATTGATGAGTTGCTCTACAGTGCGGAATATGTTTTCTCTGGTGGCAATGAGAAATTGCTGCTCTGCGAGCGTGGTATTCGTACTTATGAAAGGGCCAGCAGAAACACCTTTGATATCAACGCAATTCCGATCCTGAAGGATAAAACCCACCTGCCAGTGATTGCAGACCCATCTCACGGTATCGGTATCAGAGACTATGTAGACCAGATTGCACTTGCGTCGGTGATTGCCGGTGCTGACGGTGTCATCTTCGAGACGCATACACAACCGGAAAAGGCCTTCTCTGATGGCCAGCAGACGCTGGACTTTGACGAGTCTACCAAACTGGTGAAGAAGATCAATAGTGTGCTGGCGTTGAGGGAGACATTTTAGGATAGACATTAGAATTTACTGGTGCCAGCGTCGCGCTGGTACCTACTTTAGTCGAGAGCGTCCGGGACGCGTAGTCTCGCTCGACCTTTATGTTTCATCAATTTTTGTTAAGCTATTAGCTTATATTTGTTGTTGACTTATTTACTGGAAGTGTTTAGACGTAGGTTTCAGGTGATGCTGGCTTCCACACCTCATTGTTTCGTGGGGCAAGTTGCAAACTTTTCTTTATTGGTGGACTTCAATTACACTGTGCTAAACTGAAGCTATTTTTTGGGAAATACAGTGTAGACACTCACATATCCCATTAGAAAACTGGAAGTTCGTCGATAATTTTAGTATCTTCTGTAGACATTTTCGCGGTTATTAAGTTTTATAGTAATCGCACCTCATGTAATGCCGTTATTGTGTGTTTGACAGAGCGTAGCCCGCCAGCAACAACGAGCTTCAACTAAAAAATAGATGATGAAAAATGTGATCTTACTGTGTGTTTTGATTGCGCTATTGTCTAGCTCATCTTTTGCTCAGGGACCTCTTTTTGGGGTGAAAGGAGGAATAAATGTAGCCACCATTGGTAGAGATCCCGATGTCACAGGAGTAAGCCTTGGTTTTCATTTTGGCGGTTTTGTTCAGGTATATAAGTCAGATCACATCATTTTACAACCGGAGGCCATCTTTTCCCTACAAGGAGCCTCATTGAAAGGTGACTTTAGCCCCAGAGCAAATTACCGCTATTTAAATTTTCCGGTAATTTTCAAGTACTATCCTGGGTTTTCAGGAATCCACCTTCAGGCTGGCCCTCAGATAGGGGTATTATTCTCAGGTGAAATATCTTCCACCGTTTTAGACATCCCTTTTTTGAGTCATTTAAACCCTGTCGATTATGTATTTGCAATTGGGATAGGTTTTGATCACGATGACTTGCTGATAGACCTTCGTTATAATTATGGTTTAAATTCTACTGAACCAGATGCCGGCTATATCCCCGGGAGAACCTTTCAATTTTCATTAGGATATATTTTTTAGCCTTTCACGGACTTAATGTTCCATCTTAGGCCAAAGAATATTCAAAAGCTTGTAGTTCCGGTTTTCAAGATAGTGTTTGTGACTTTATAGAGGTCAGCTACAAGCTGGTTATTATTGGTCCACCTAAGACACAGCCTTAGGCCGGTGAGGTGCCAGTAAGGTTCCCACCAGAAATATTCCTCCTATATTTTGTAGATAAAGTCCCAGATTTTATAATTCGATGGGTATGAAAAGTTACAAACTTTTCTTTATTCACAGGCTTCAGTTACGCTGCGCTAAACTGAAGCCAGGAGGGTTGTTTTTAGCCTCTATTAATTTTATTGAGGTTCCGGGAAATAAAGAAAGCTTTTTACGTTATGCTTACAGTTTTGTTGTTTGGAAATGTCCGTCCATCTCCATCCATCATGATCAGTCCTTTTAAACGAAAACAAATTATATCATGAAAAAAATCACACTATTATTTTTATTAGTAACACTCTTCACTGTAAATGCGGCCTTCGCACAAGATACCCGGTTTGGGATAAAGGGCGGTTTGAATGTGGCCACCGTAGGGGGTGATGCAGAAAATGTATCAGGGAAATTGGGCCTGCACATCGGCGGTTTCGCGCAGATTGATATCAACGACCTGCTAAAATTTCAACCCGAGTTGATTTATTCTATGCAAGGTGCAAAAGGTTTCGATGTTGATAGGATAAAACACGATTATATCAATGTTCCCTTGATCTTAAAAGTATATCCAGCTAAAAATGGTTTCAATATTCAGGTTGGCCCGCAGGTTGGGGTTTTAGTAAGGGGGAAGTTTGCATCAGATGACTTTAGCGTGGATTTGAAGAATCAAATGAATAACATCGACTTTGCTATTGGATTTGGGTTGGGAATGGACCTTGGCAATGTGCTGGCAGACGTTCGGTACAACTATGGCTTGAACAGTACCGCAAGTGAAGACGCAGCGGGTACGTTTCCCAATAGAACATTACAGGTGTCTCTGGGTTTCAAATTGTAAAGGTCAGCAAGTGAGCCAGGTACATACTCCCTCGTTTGTTTGAAAAGTTGCAAACTTTTCTTCATTCATGGGCTTCAGTTGTGCTGCGCTAAACTGAAGCCAGGGGTTTGTGCCTGCCTGGGCGGTAGACAGGTCATGTAAACAACCCTGATCATCCCTCAAACGGCATCTTAATCACCACTTTTGTTCCTTTGGCGACACCGTCTTCTTCCAGATCGATGATTTCAACGCCTAGTGCCAGGCCAGACTGCAGCTGGTGTTGTTCCAGGCGTTTGGTGGTGACGTGGATACCGGTGGATTTGTGGTTTTTGCGGGTCTGTTGATTGTGTTGGCTACTGGCTTTTCTACCAATGCCATTGTCGGTGATCTCGCAAATCAACAGGTCTTCTGCAATCTGGAAAGACAGGTTGATATGCCCGCCGTTTTCTTTTCTTCGCACGCCATGCAGGATGGCATTCTCCACAAAAGGCTGGATCATCATGGGAGGAATCTCCATGGTCTCTACTTCCACAGGTTCCATGATATCGATGGAAAAGTCAAACCCGTGGTTGCTGCTGAGCTTTTCCAGCTCCAGGTAGTTGTCCAGGATATTGACTTCGTTTTCCAGCGGGATGAACTCTTCACGTGCATTTTCCAGGATCAGTCGCATCAGCTTGGCAAATTTTACAAGGTATCTTTTGGCCTGGACGCGGTCATTGGTAGAGATGAAACCCTGGATAGAGTTGAGGGAGTTGAAGATGAAATGTGGATTCATCTGCAGCCTTGAGGCTTCCTGTTCCAGCTCTATGATGTTTTTCTCCATCAGGATACGCTCCTTCTCTATTTGGTTTTTGATCTTGATCCTGCGGAACCTGAAATAGATGATGAGCGAGGCAATGAGCAGAAAAGCCAGAACAATCGATGGCAGCACCCACCATTGCTCCCAGGGCGGCCTGCTGATGGTGAAGTTGAATGAAGCAGTTTTATCGTGCCACTGACCATAGGCATCACCTGCCATCACGTTGAAGGTGTAAGTGCCGGGAGAGAGGTTGGAGAAGGTGGCCTCACGCTGCTTGAGTGGGGGAGACCATCCGGCGCTGTTGCCCTCCAGTTTCCAGCGATAGCGCACCGCTTCAGGATTGCGCAGGTAAGTGCCGTTGAAGGCAAAAGATACCGTATGCTGGTCGTAGGGCAGGGTGAGCGCGTCTGGTATGGGGAAGTTTTGTGCAGTAGAGTCTCCATAAGGCGTGGCTTCCAGGTCGTCAAAAAAGAGTTTGATGCCGGTAAGCTGTATGTCCGGGATGAAGGAGTTATTCCGGTCGGCGTTAGGGCGGTATTGGATGACACCATTGACGGTGCCAAACCACAGATTGCCATTGCTGTCCAGGTAAGACGCATTCTGATAGGCTTCTACCCCTTTGAAACCATCGTTGCTGCCGTAGTTGGTGATGTTTTTCACGGTCAGGTCTTTGTTGAAGGAGAGTTTAGTAACCCCTCTGTCTGTCCCTGCCCACAAATTGCCTGATCGGTCCAGTATCAGTGAGTAGACATTGCTGGTATTGAGTCCATCAGCCTGGTTGATGTTGATCACATCACTTCCCCTGATAATGCTGATGCCGCCACCTTCCGTTCCCACATAGACGTTGTTTCTCCTGTCGGTCAAGATGCAATTGATACTATTGCTCCCGATGTCCTCATCAGTGCCATAGCTCAGGATGTTCAGTGGGTTGGTTTTCAGAGAGCCCGTAATCAGGATTTTGTTGAGACCAGCATCGCGGGTGCCCACCCACAAGTGGCCAAAGGCATCGGCCGTAATGCAACTGATGCGGTTACTGGACAGTCCGTCATTGGTGGTGATGTATTGCAATGCGTCCTGAGCTTCTGTTGCCAGAGGCAGTACTGCCAGTCCGCTGTCGGCATTGGCCATCCAGATATTGCCCAGCGTATCAGCGGCAAATCCATTGACTGCATTACTTTTCAACCCATTGAGTTGGCTATAGTTCTTAAACTCGGAACGGTCATAGCGGAAAGCGCCATCATCTATGGTGCCAATCCACAGGGCGCTGTCCTTGTCGTAGTAGAGCGTTTGCACCTCCGAACTCGTGAAATCCAGCTGGTTACGTAGCAGGTTGAAATAAGTGCCGTCGGAGACAGTGATACCGCCAAAAGAAGAAGCAAAGATCATATTGCCATTGGCCGCTTCGGTGATGGCGTAGACGCGTTTTCCCATCTCGTTATTTTCTGTATAATGGACAAATCGCTCACTGTCCAGTTTGTTGAGACCATGTCCTTTGGTGCCAAACCACCGGTTACCCGACTGGTCCTGATAGATACTGGAGATGGCATGTTTGTTTTGGCCGATGCTCTCGTTGAAGACCTTGATCCTGCCGTTCTCATATTTGCAAATACCTTTTTGTGTGCCCACCCACAAGTCCCCGGACTGGTCTGTCAGCAAGGCATCTACACGCTGGTCTGGCAGTCCCTGGTAGCGCCCAAAATGCTTGAAAACCCCGTTTTTCATCTGGTCAAACCCTCTGTTTTTGAAAGCAAACCAATGTGCCCCCGACTGGTCTGATGAAATAGCGACTACGTCATTGGCATATAAGCCATCATTTCGATTGAGGATGGTGGTGGTTTGGTCTGTATGTCTCGCCACTCCCCTCGGTGTACCAATCCACAGGACGTTGTTGGCATCCAGGTGCAGGCAGTTGATCTGGGGAGAGGGCGGCTGTTCACCACTCATACGCGACAGGCTGTTACCTGCCAGCTGATAGAGCCCATATTGCCTGGTACCAATCCAGATGCGTTGGTTTTTGTCATCCCCGGCCAGTGTCGTTACCTGCATCTTACTTAGTTTTTGCAGGACCTTGTTGGTACGAAACTGGTTGTTTTCAAAAAGGCTGATTCCTGCTTCTGTCCCAATCCATAACCTGTTTTGTGTATCATAGTGGAGGGCATGAATGAAGTTATTGCTGAGGCCATCGGCTTTCACAAAATTCTCAAATGTATGACCATCATATCTGAAGAGGCCACTCCCTGCAGTGCCAATCCAGAGGTTACCGTATTGGTCCTCACATATGGCGCTGATCTCTGCTTCTGTGAACCCTTCGTCGAAGGAAAAATTCCGAAAATTATATTGCTGTGCCAGCAGGGAATTGCTGGTGATGCACAATAGGATGACGATGAGCGGGACAATCTTCTTCATAGTACTTCAGGGAATCCGGCAGGCGGAGTTTCGGTCTTTGTAGTTACCAACCTTATGTGCGTTAAAAATAACCTACTTTGGGTAAAAACCTACAAGTTTGTTGGTAGAACGGCCTCCATAGAACTATGTATTTTTCGCAGAAACAGTGCTTTACGCTAGCATAGTTGCTACATAAAATTCTACATTTATTTAGTACGCCAGGGTGATCAAACACACCTCAGGGCTTCTATACTACTAAACTGAATAAAAATTTTATGGTGAAGAGTGCAAAATCCAAAGTCAGGAATCTTGTAACGCTATTTACCATCTTAGCATTGGCAATTTCATCCCTGCTGCTGACTGGAAATACGTTAAGCTTAGAATTCCAAAGAAGCATTTTACCTTCGGGTGGTGCCAGAATTATCCAATACAGTTATTCCGATTCCACAGTGTATAGTGATTCATCTTTTCACTATGCCGCCATTGACTCGGGAGGAATCTGGCTACAATATGATAGCGTTGACCTTCAGCGCAGGCTTCATTATTTTCTTATTGATTCTGTCTTCTCCGTTTTCGACGGCCTGGCGGATTCCACTGATGCAGTGCCAGAGGATGAGGAATATATGCAGGTGGCGCCAGACAGTTCTGCGCTGGACAGCGGGTATTTGGTGTACTATGGAAAAAGTGCGTTTCACTACACTGATAGCATCACTGGTCAGCCATTGATTGATTCTATTTCCACAAGAGCCAGACTCTTATTTCAAACCGTAGATGGCCAGACGCTTGCGCTTGAGGACAGCATTCCTCAGTTTGATTACCAACCGGCACTCCGTGTAACCGAAGATTTCAAAGTCAACATTGCCATTGAGGCCCGCATAGTGGAAAATGGGAATTTATCACCTTCTGAGAGTTGGTCTCCAGCCATCGATTTATGGGCTGAATTGACAGGATCTTCCCTGGATTCACTGGAGGGCAGAACTTTCCTGGGATTTAAGCCCAAATTCTACTACGATACAACAGAACCCTCCGTAGGTGATCTGTCGGTAATGGCAAAGAGTCTTACTTCATTTGAGATTTGCTGGACTCCACCCTCCGAAAATGCAGATTCCCTCATTCTGGAAGTCAAAGAAGGGAATACAGAAGATTTTGTTTTCCTGAAGGCTTTTGCCAATGATTCTACCAACTGCTACCTACATACCGGACTGGATTCAACATCGGTCTATTCCTACAGGCTGAGAGCAGTCAATGGAAATGGTGCATCAGGAGATGTGCAAAGTCCGATAGAAAGCACCGGGTCTTATAGTTTCACAGAGGTTGAAGGAACTACATCCGGCTTTACGCCTGTGAGTGCGCAGGTGAATGAGTCCGGCGGCGTCAGTGCCAATATTCCTATTACGTTACCTACAGGCACATCTGGAATGCAGCCTCAGCTATCACTTTCAGTGCAGCACCATAGTGGAGAACCTCACATCGGCGGACTGTCCATGATCAGCCGTGTGGCGCCTACCCGAGCCCAGGATGGCTTTACAAGGGGAATTCAATTTAACCAGGAAGACCGCTTTACCCTGGATGGCGAGCGCCTCATAGCCGTGCAGGGCGACAATGGAGAAGCCGGCGCCAGGTACCGTACTGAACAGGAAACTTTTCAGGATGTCGTTTCTGAAGGGAGCCGTGCCTCGGGGCCTTCCACATTTGAGGTAAGGACCAAAGATGGTTTGAAGAAATTCTACGGGGATTCTGACGATTCCAAGATCGAGCTTGGCGGTGATGAAGATAAGATCATGTACTGGCTCCTGCATAGGGTGGAAGATGTGTTTGGAAATTACTATACCATTTCTTATCTGGAGGACAGCGAGAATAGCTATTTCTATCCTGAGAAGATCACTTATACCGGAAATGATGAAACAGGACTGACTCCCTACTGCGAAGTACACTTTGAGTATGAAGACCGGCCAGATGTATTCAAAAAATTTATGCTGGGGGATTCTATCAAAAGAGCTCAGCGCCTCAAGTCTATCAAAGCTTATTATCAGAATGAGCTGGTGAGAAAGTATGACCTCAGTTACAAGGAGATAGGATTCAATGCCATTTCTTTCCTGGGATCTGTAACAGAATACGGTTCGGACGGGGGTAATTTCTCTTCCACTGTTTTCGAATGGGATGGTGAAGACAACACTGTTTCAAATGAATTTTCAGATCCGGAAGAGGTGCTGGCGGCATTTGACAATGGCATCAGGCCTTACTCTACAGGAGGAACCCGCGAGCGATTCGTGGACATGAATAATGATGGCAGAAGCGATTATGTATTCATTCCTGATGGCAGGCATGATCTGTATGTGGCACTCTCCAATGGCACAGGGTTTGACGAGCCGGTTAAATGGCTGTCGCCCGGTACCTATGGGAATCCTTACTCTACAAATTCACAACATGAAAACTTTGCCGATTTCAATGGCGACAACATCACCGATTATGCATGGGTGCCTAGTGGTAAAAATAACCTTTGGGTAGCACTGGGTGATGGTGGTGAGCAGTTCCTGGAGCCTGAAGAATGGCTGAGTGCAGGAAGCGCTGGTAACCGCAATCCTTATTCCAGAAGTGGTCAGCATGAGTTTTTCCTGGATTTCAACGGTGATGGCAGAAGCGATTACTTGTTTTTTCCTGATGGCGGTGAGGACTGGTACATCGCGACCAGCGTAGGGACCGGCTTTGAAAACAATGACTCGGAGGTGCTCATTGATAAAGGAGACGCTTCCACCAATAGCCTGATTTCTACCAATGGCCAGCACGAAACCTTTATGGATATCAACAATGATGGCTACCTGGATTTTGTCTACCGACCAAGCGGAACCGATGAGATCTGGGCCATTCGGGCGACAGGAGATGAACAAGATCAATTCAAGGACGCCATCAAATGGCTCAGCAAGGGGGATGCAGATGGTTCAGACCCATTTTCTGCTGAAGGCAGGTATGAATCCTATGCGGATGTCAACGGAGATGGACTTGCTGATAGAATCTGGAAGCCATCCAACAAAGACCAACTGTTCGTTGCTTTGTCCGATGGACTGAGGTTGGAGCAACCTGTGTCATGGTTGAACAAGAGCGATATTGGGTTGAATGTATTTTCAACAAACGGCAGGTATCAGTTTTTCCTCGACGTGAATAGAGACGGACTTTCTGATTTCCTTTACTATCCCCATCAATCAGATGGTCTGTACGTCGCCTACTCTACGGGCTCCTCATTTGCGGCACCGCAGAAACTGCTGGATAATACTGTCAATGGGATCAATTCCTTTTCCGCCAACTTTGTCCATGACAAGTTTGGTGATGTCAATGGTGATGGTGTACTGGACAAGGTGTGGCGACCAAATGGCAAAAACGAAATCTACGTTTCATTCCTGTCTGCGCCCAACACCTTATTGGCGTCTGCCACCAATGGGCATGGGCTACAGTCGTCCTTTGAATACAAGCCACTGACTGATAGTACGGTATATGAGCGAGGAAATGATGCGGTCTATCCGTTTGTCAACTTCCAGGCACCTGTCTACGTTGTTTCATCCCAGACGACTGATGATGGCATAGGCGGAGATTATACGATTCAGTACCGGTATTTTGACGCGCAGATTGAACTGCGGGGCAGGGGATTTAGAGGATATGCGAGGACAGAAAACATAGATGCAATTGCCGACAGGCGCTCTGTTAGCTACTTTAACCGGGATTTCCGTCATGTGGGAACCAAGGTGGAACGTACGGAAGAGTATGCCGGAGGCACCAAAATATCGGAAATGGTCAATGATTTGGCACTCAAGGTGGTGTACCCGGGTGTTTATTGGTCATTTGCCGAGAACGTGACCCGGACATCTTATGAGTTGAATGGCTCATTGGTCAAGACGGAAAGCAGCTATCAACAATATGATGATTTCGGAAACGCTACTTACATCGAAAAAGACTATGGTGAAGGTTTTTCTGATGTCACTGAAAATGTCTTTGAAAACAATGAAGATGTATGGCACCTGGGGCGCCTCACGTCTTCCACGGTTACTCGTTCCACTCCTACGCAAACGGCCTCGCGATCTTCTACGTTCGAATATCACACCAGATATGGTGTGCTCACCGGTGAGGTACTTCAACCCGGCGATGGATTACAGTTTGAAAAAGAATATGTCTACGATGATTTCGGCAATGTGGTCCAGACCACGTCAAAGGGTTCCGGCGAAGAACGGACTCAGGTCACTATGTTCGATGACAAGGGTCGGTTTGTCGTAGAAAACACCAATGCTGCCGGGCATACAGAGACTATTGTAAGAGAGCCTCATTACGGACTCATCAGTACAGTGACCGGACCCAACGATCTGACCACGTATTTCAAATATGATGGCTTTGGCAGGAAAACCAGTGAAATACAGCCCAATGGCATTACCAGCCGCTATGTCTATCGTAAAAGCGAAGGCGCTGGCCCTGACGATGCTGTCTACTTCATACAGACTGAAACGGGTGGATTGCCTCCTTCCATTACTTACTATGATGTGCTGGACAGGGTTTTAAGAACAGAAAAGGCCCGTTTCGATGGGCAAATGGTCAAGGTGGACATGGTCTACAATCAGCGAGGTCATATTGCACAGGAAAGTGATCCCTATACCGGAACCAGGTATTGGACTACCTATGAGTACGATGTCATCAACCGCCCTGTCAGGACGACTGCGCCCGGTGGGAGAATATCCAGTGTGACCTATGATGGGCTCACTACGCAAATGGTAGACCCAAAAGGGCAAACTGTGACTCAGGTAGAAGATGTTCTGGGGCGCATGTCACAGGTTATTGATAACCTGGATGGCAATCTGGAGTTTGAATATGATGCCTTCGGTAATCTGATCAAAACCGCCGACGCTGCAGGCAATGTCATTACCTCTGAGTATAATATTCGCGGTTTCAGAACCAAGCTGACTGATCCCGATATGGGAACGTTCCAATACACCTACAATGCCTTTGGTGAACTCTTGTCTCAGACCTATCCGGAGGGGAATGTTGTGGAACTCCAATATGACCAGCTCAGTCGGTTGACACAACGCTCGGAGTTAGAAGGGACTACTACCTGGACTTACGACACAGAATTCATCGGGTCCTTGTCAGAAGTTTCGGCTGACGGATACAAAAAGAAAGTGGAATATGATAGCTACGGAAGACCCAATACAGAGCAATTAACGCTGGGAGAGGAGACCTATGAGACTTTCAGGGATTATGACATACTTGGCCGTATTCAGCGGGTAGTCTATCCATCAGGCCTTACGGTCTTAAACAAATACAATGATGCAGGATTTCTCAGTGAGGTAAGCAACGAAGAAGGACTGATCTACTGGCTGGGTCTGACCTATAACGACCGCGGGCAAAGTACCGAGCAGAAGTATGGGAACGACCTGGACATTGTGAAGACTTACAATGACAATACCGGTTACCTGGAAGAAATAGAAGTTCCCAGCATCCAGGGTGCCCGACAACACCTGCAAATGACCTACGATGTGGTAGGCAATATCACCTCACGGGCCGATTTGGCAGCAGATAACTCATTGCTGGAGTCCTTTACCTACGACGGCCTCAACCGCCTGACTGCATCCACGGTAGGGGACAATAGTGTCACCCTGAAGTATGATGCCATTGGTAACATTACCTTCAAGAGTGATGTGGGCTCCTATACCTATGGAGGGCAGGGCGCGGGTCCTCATGCCGTTACTTCTATTAGCAGTAGCAATTGCCCTTCTTTTCAGATTGAAGAAATTGATTATACCTCTTTCCAGAAGGTGCGTGAGCTCACAAAAGATTCCGTCAAACTCACTTACCGGTATGCACCGGATCGCATGCGTTACCGCTCAGTGGTTCAGGTCAATGACTCGGTGAGCCAGACCAAAACCTATGTTGGGGCACTCTATGAGCATATTCAGGAAGGGGATACCCTCAAAGAACTGCATTACATCCATACTCCCGAGGGGGTAGTGGCTATTGAGACCATCATCAATCGTCAGCAGTTTGATTCGGAAATTCGCTACCTGCACAAAGACCATCTTGGCTCGGTGCAGACGGTCACCGATGAGAATGGACTGGTCGTGGAGGTGCGTTCATTTGATGCCTGGGGTAAACCCCGGGATGCTGCCACCTGGGAACCACTGGACATGAACCCGGCAGCCCTTTTTGACAGGGGCTTTACCATGCACGAGTTCATGAGCCTGTTTACGCTGGTCAATATGAATGGCAGGATTTACGATCCTGTGATAGGGCGTTTCATCTCTGCCGATCCATTCATCAACGGCGATGCGGATCTACAGGGCTATAACCGATACAGTTACGTAAGAAACAACCCGCTGACCCTCGTAGACCCCAGTGGCTACTTCTTCAAGAGAATTTTCAGGTCAGTCAGGAAAGTATTCAAGAAAGTGGCACGAGCCGTCAAGAAAACGGTGAAGGCTGTCGGAGATTTCATTGACAAACACAAGGTCACCATCCTGTCTGTGGGTGTGGGTATTCTCACCGGCGGTATTGGTGCTGCGCTTGCGGGGAGCGGTACCATTCTGGGGGTCTCTGCAGGCGTGATTGGTTCCGGGTTTGGGGCTGGTTTCGGGGCGGCTACCACGGCATCGCTGCTGAATGGCGCCAGCCTGGGAGATGCCCTGAAGGCAGGGCTGGGCAATGGATTGATAGGTGCTGCCACGGCGGGCTTCCTGGCTAAGATCAACCAGGTGACCCCCGACTGGGTCGATAATTTTAAAAACCAGGCCGGACAGCGAATACCGCTGAAACAAAGAGTCTTCAACCAGCTGGGAAGAATGGGCAGCCGGGCGATTGTCAATGGTGCTGCTGCTGAGTTGCGGGGAGGAGAGTTCAGAAATGCTGCTTTCCAGAGCTTTACATCAGACGCAGTGCGCTGGGGACGAGATGCTTATGTAGAGAACTATGTGCTGAAAGATCCAAAGCTGCGTCCGTTCCGAAAAAGTGCGGCTTCCACCACGGATACGCCATCAGGAGGAGGTGGGTTTAAGAAAGACGGACAGATTTTACTCGATCCATCTAAGTTCAGCAATGTGGGCACACATGTCGCACCCGGTACCGAACCCAACTGGTGGATTAAGTTGGTAGGCGAGCCCTACGGATTTATGTCAGGCGTTGGCAGTATCCCGGGGATGAACTCCATGTCTGTTTTCCATGACCTGTGGGCGACGAAAGATTTGCCCCGCATCTTGAACGAAGTTACGATACCTCCTGCCATGGCCATAGAATACTATGGGTTGCTAGGGGCGAAATCGGCATCCCGGCCGAGAAATAATAAGTTTTATTCAGGTAAATAGAGTTAGCATCATGATCCAAAGGTTTAAATTCTCAATAGTTGTTGCCCTTTGCTTGTTACTCGGCATGGACGGATTTTCACAATCCATCCAGTTCACCTATGAAAATGGCAAGCGGGTAGGAAAAACAGTGGGCCTGTCGCAGGAAAAAGAAATTGAAGGTGATACCCTCATCAATGACCTGTGCGAGCATATCTATTCAATCCCGGAATTTCCCAATCATGTATATACGTGGGAGGTAAATGGTGGAGAGATCATCAGTGGTCAGGAGACCTCAGAAATTGCTGTTAAATGGTTTAGCAGCGGTTATGTAAGTGCCAGCGAGGTTGGTACTCAGGATGACAGCTGCCCCGGCGTCTACACATTGCCGGTCACTGTAGAAGCGCGTGACTCGGTCATTGCCTTGTTCCAGGCAGACACCCTTTTTGGACTCAGTCCGTTGACTGTCAACTTTGAAAATCAGTCTACTGGCCAACAATTGAGTTACCTGTGGGATCTGGGTGACGGGAATACGGCTATTGAGCAAAATCCCGTACATGAATACCTCAACCCAGGCGAGTATACCGTTCAGTTGACCGTTTCAGAAGGTTGTGATACGTCCTTCTATGAAAGAGTAGACTACATTGAGGTGATCTCATTCTCAGATACCAGCCAGGCACCTGTTGCTACCAACGTTGTATTTGAAATAGAAGAAAATGTTGCCACTGGAACCTCGGTGGGCGCTGTTCAGGCGCTGGACCCTAATGGAGATGATCTCACCTATGACATCATTCTGGGCAATGAATTGATGGCTTTTGAATTGGACAGTATTTCAGGCCTTCTGACGGTAGCCGATTCCGTCCCGCTGGACTATGAGGTCAATCCCGAATTTAACCTGTCGGTGGAAGTAAGTGATGGTGCCTTATCAGACACAGCAAGTGTCGTCGTCCAGTTAACTGATGTATTTGAAATGTCCAATGTTGCACCCGCTGTTTCAGACACTACATTTACCATCAATGAACTGTCAGCCACAGGAACGCTGGTGGGTATGCTCAATGCCACGGATGAAAACGAGGATCTGTTGACTTACTCCATTCTTTCCGGGAATGAGCTGGGCGCTTTCAATATGGATGCTGCTACCGGAGGCCTTTATGTGGCCGATTCGGCGCTGCTGGATCATGAAAGTACTGCCACTTTTGAGCTCTCAGTGGAGGTGACGGATGCTGAGTTATCAAGCACGGCACTGGTCACTGTAGTGTTGACCAACATCAATGAACGCCCTATTTTCTCAGTGTCTACTGGCCCCATTTCGCTGGACGAAAATGAAAACAACGGAACCGTCCTGGCGCAGGTAAGCGCTACCGACCCTGAAGAAGATGCGGTGACCTTGTTCATCATTGGAGGGAATGACCTGGGTGTATTTGAATTGCATCCCGTTTCCGGGAACCTGTTCGTTGCTGATGCGTCCCTGTTAGATTATGAAACCAATCCCAATTTCCTGTTGACGATTGAAGCCAGTGATGGTGAGCTTACTGCCACCGAATTGATAGATATCAATCTCAATGACCTCAATGAAGCACCTTACTTCACTCAAGGTACGGCGTCAGTGGCTATTCCTGAAAACCCCTCAGTCAATGAGGCGGTGGCTGGTGTGGCAGCGATTGACCCTGAGGGAGATCCGTTGACCTTTACAATCCTTTTTGGAAATGATTTGGGAGCCTTTGATTTTGACACAACAACTGGTCAACTGATAGTGGCTGATTCTGTCCCGCTTGATTATGAGTTAAACACCAGTTTTCAGCTTGTCATAGAGGTGAAAGACAGCGAGTTCTCAGTGACTGAAACAATTGACATCCAACTGGAAGATGTAAATGAGGCGCCCGTCATTTCCTTAAGCACAGCAGCTGTCAATATGAATGAGAATCCACCTACAGGTGTGGCAATTGCCAATGCCGTGGCAACGGATCCTGATAGCGATGAACTAACCTTTGCCATTGTGTCCGGCAATGATTCCGGCGCTTTTGACATTGATGTCATGACCGGTCAGTTGATTGTGGCAGACCCCATTCCGTTGAACTTTGAGGTCAACCCGGTCTTTAACCTGATCCTCGAAGCCATGGATACGGAGCTTTTCGATACCGCCTCCATTGAGGTGACATTGAATGATATCAACGATGCTCCGTATTTACAAGACACCACTTTTACACTGGCAGGTAGCGCAGCTGTTGGCGCCTTCGTGGGAACGGCCAGTGCCATCGATGAAGACGGTGATGAGATCACCTACGCTATTTTGTCTGGTAGTGGTCGGGACGTATTTACAATCGAGCCACAGACAGGTGAGATCTCCGTTGCTTCCACCACCGCAGTGAATCTCGGAACAATTAACTCGCTTGAAATTGAAATACAGGTGACTGACAGGCAGCTGGTAGGGTTTGGTTTGGTAACGGTGAACCTATCTTATCAGGAACTGGGCCCGACCATCGAGAGAGAAACTTTCCAGATCAAGGAAAATACGGCGGTCGATGTATTTGTTGGACAGTTAACGGCTTCTGATCCCAATGGCGATCCCCTTACTTTCGAAATCAGCGGTGAGGAGGCACAAGCTTTCAGGGTTGATGCCATGACAGGGGAACTTTTTGTGGCCAATTCCGCCTTGCTGGATTTTGAAAAAGATAACATCCTGGAGTTTGAGGCAATTGTCTATGATGACAAATTGAACAGTGACAATGCTTTGATCCGGGTAGAGCTGGAAGACGAGCTGGATAATCCTTTGTCCGTCTCAGATGGAGTAGGAGGTACTGCCAATGTCTATCCAAATCCGACTGATAAACAGCTCAACATTGATTGGGACAAGTATGAATATGCGATGGTAAGGGATATGCTGGGCAGGACCATTTTCCAGTCCACCGAAAAATCCATCAACGTAGTGAATCTGCGCCCGGGAAACTACATCATCATCCTCTATGGAAAAAACGGTGAGTTAAGACTGCCATTCACTTTCATCAAAAAATAAACAATTCATCCGGGCTCGTCCGCAAGTGCGACGGACCCGGATGAGATGTCTACGACCAGATTGGAATTGCATAAGTGACGCTGGCGCTTGTCTAAGCGACCCTATCTAAAATCTAGCGTCAAAAGTCTAGCATCTAAAAAACCTATTCATACCGCAACGAATCCACCGGATCTGAAACAATGGCTTTGTAGACCTTCCAGCCTACCGCTAAAAAAGCCAGGGTAAAAGAACACAGTCCTCCAAGCAGGTAAAGCCACCAGCCCAGCGGTGCCCTGTAGGCATAGTTCTCCAGCCAATTTTCAAGGATGAGGTAGGAGATAGGGGTGGCAATCACCAGGGCAACTACAATGAGGCTTAAAAACTCTTTGCTGATCACTTTGCTCAGTGACAAAAGTCCGGCTCCCAGTACTTTTCTGATCCCTATTTCTTTGGTTTTCTGAATGACTGTAATAGCAATCAGACCGAAAAGTCCCAGGCAGGAGATGAGAATGGCCAGGGTGGTAGTCAACATGGACAGTTTCTCCAGTTTCTTTTCTGAGCGATAAAAACGCATGATGGTATCGTCTACAAATTCTACTGAGAAAGTAGACTCGGGGTAGATTTCTCTGTAGACATCGGTCAACTGGTTGATGGTGGCCATGGCATCTTCCGGTCGGGTTTTGAAAGCTATTTGCGTGTTGGTAGCCGCACTGTATATCAACATCATTGGCTTTTTCCTATCCCTCAGGGAAGATTGGTGAAAATCACTCATGACACCTACTATCGTGTAACTTCTATCAATGGTACCTACCTTGACACCGAGTGCCTCCTGACCATCAGTAATTCCCATGACACTCAAAAACTCTTCGTTGACTACTATCTCTCTGAGATTGGGGCGTGGATGAAACATCCTTCCTTCCAACAG
>ERZ1740068.352-NODE-352-length-24795-cov-10.504568_pt1 | contig 24795 bp, 19 predicted proteins | sample MGYA00581735_ERZ1740068 | MGnify/ENA primary metagenome ERZ1740068 (study PRJEB43018, sample SAMN04849740) | marine metagenome | isolation source: floating plastic debris | place: Pacific Ocean | collected 2008-08-30 | study: EMG produced TPA metagenomics...
TATATATATATATATATATATATATATATATATATATATATATATAAATATATAGATGTTAGGAATATATCTCTTCCCTGAAATCCAGATTACAAACAAACCAAATTCATGGTCTAATTATCAAATCAAGTCGAAATCCGTCATATACAAATAAATTTTATGAAATGATGGATGTTGGGAACATGCTCGATAAAGCTTGTAGGTACACATTTTTGGCAAAGATAGGCAATAAAATGGAATTATTTTTGTGTTCTTGGACATTATAATCATGGCTACAAGCGTAAATTAAGCCTACGTACCAAAATGGTAAAAAGGAATAGTGGCTGTGGCGTATAGTAGTTTTTAAATCTTTGATAGGATTTTCAAGAGCTCAGACTAAAGTAATTTACATGTAAAATTACCTCCCAAATAATGTCATGAAAAATAATGGCATAACATCCTAAAATCTGGAACACTTGATTAACTATTATGGTATAAGCAGTGAAGTATGCAGTAAACAGATTTTTATCTGCTTCCAAGTTACAGGGAACATTATGGGGTAAAGGTTGTCGACAGAGAGAAATGTCATCCCGCTTGTTGCTACCTGTGCTCGGGGCTCCAGAAAGCGTCTGATGAGTGAGAAAAAACGAACGCGTTGATCAGATTTTAAAGAAAGATTTAAGACTGTTTTGTGGGAGGGAAAACCGTAGGATCTAGAGTCTATAATATGCTGAGAACAGGCGAACTGTACCACACTTGCTATACAAGAACATGGTTGTGGTTAGAACTTTGAAAAATAGGCCGATACAAAATTTTTAAATCATTGGTTGAAAGAGGTTTAAACGCATTAAAATTTCTAGGAATGCATGGCAATGTGTTTAACGCTGGAAGAAACAGAGAGTCAAGATTATATTTAGATGCCTTTGATTTATTATTATTCTGATGTTCCCAAAATTTCATACTTCGTGCAATGAAGTTCATTGCTTCGTAGTCTTTTAAAATTCTGTGGAGACAATTTATTACTGTTGGCCAGGTATGTATACCTCAGAAAGAGGAAGAAAATTATCCAACTTCATGTACATCCTAGACTGAATTTAAGAGATAGCTTGGCTCTTTGCTCCAATCAGTCCCTCATATTGTAAAAGGGAGAGACAACTCTTAGATGAATACAACTAGGGTAGCTATGCTTTATGCCTACCCTACACACAAGAAGTATTCATCAGTACTTATTTTCACCATTTTTGCTAGTTGAGGTAGCTAATTTTAAAAGTAGGTAACTTCAATCTATTTTTGTATATGTAATAATGGAGGGAAACCAAAACAGCTAAAATAAAAATAGCCAATTTATCTAATAAACTTTAAAGTGTGAAACTTTGTACATGTACTTACTAAAATAAATGTCTAGGGTACGCACACAGGGAGGGTGGGGGTGCATTGGAAATTTGTTTCGTGAAAAAAGGTTTTGACAAGGACTTCAAGAAGCGTTTAGAGAACATGATTGACTATGGTTCTGGGAAGGTGATGTAAAAGTAATCCAATGAAGTTCGTTCGGTAATATAACTAGAATTCTTTGAAGTTGTTATATACAAGACAGACAGAAGTGCATTTCCAATTTCCTACATGACAACAGTGAACAGTGAAGATCAAGGGTATGATGAGATTAATATTGTACCGATTTATTACATACAGCAACAGGACACCTGAATTCACAAAACTCAGCCTTTAATCATAGCTAGGTTTTTAGATGAATCAAGCCATTCTATATGCAAAATAGCTGGAAATGGAACATTGCACTGGATTAAGGAATTCCTTGTATTAAATTTTCTGAAGTATTATTAAGTTTAATGACTCCTGTATAACCAAAATACTGAGTAGCAAATGTGCTGTAATAGATTGCAACACATTATTTATTTTTTAACGCAGTAGGAAATTATCACTGATTGACTTTTGGAGAAAATGTATATAGGACAGTATGTACTTCATGTCACAATTAATAAATGAATCTTCCTCACTTCATTTTATCATCAGTTCTCATTTGGAACGTCTCAAGACAAACAAAAACAAGTTAGAATAGCAAAAATGATTTGCACAGCGTTACATAATAGAAACAATAAAAGCTATTGTCAATGTGGCTGTCTGTCACCTTCAATTGACTGCCTGTCATTGCCTGTGTCACCAGCAAGCACCTGCCTCTATCTGACATGAGGACACATCCCTGCATGTCGCAACTTTAAATAATGCAGTCAAGTATTTAATTATTGAAATTCTAGAATTTAATGCTATGTCAATATGTGGAGAAGTGACTTTTAGAAAGTTACGTAGACTTTAGTGGATAATTGAGTATTAAAGCATCCCTTTGTTGTCTTACTCTCTTTTCAACAGAGGCTTAGCATTCCTGATCTATTCTTTAAACTAAAGCCAGCTTGCAAAGCACATAGCTGAGGCAGGGATTTTCTAGTCTTATGACATGTACGTTGCCTTAAGGTTTAGCTGGCATATTTGATTCAGAGCACTGACAATATTTACACATATGAGGCACTGTGTTTGCCAGTGTTTGCAGATTGTCGACAGTTTGGTTGTTGGGCTATGTTTACTAGAGCTTGTGTAGCATTTACTTTCTACAGCGTTGAAGAGGTGATAGCTTTTCTTCCACTTGTATTATTGTTTTGCGAACAGTCATTGAGCGCAGGGCTGACTTTGCTCCCAGCATCATCATCACTCTACTCTGAGAACACAACAAGGGAACGTCTACGGATCTAATCTTGAACGCATTTAGTTTTAAATGTCTCGGAGATAAAAAACTTTGTGAAGAAATCGTGGAGCTCTTAACAATTGAATGAATGCTGATCGAGATCGTGATATCATTTACAATAAGAGTAAAAAATTGTTGACAATTGATTCATCGCGCTTTTAATAGCTTGATTTTAGAATCAGGATTCTACCTGTAGGCTATATTAAACGCATGTCATTTTTGAAAGATCATATCAATTTTTGTACAATATTAAGACAGATCTTATTGAAAACACCAATGCAACTGGCAACATCTCGACGCTAATGTCACAGGATTGCTGCTTTCTCTAGCCTGACTGACTTGTTTTTCTGACTTTGCGGTGGTACGAAGGAATTTTCCTGCTGAAATCCCACTTCAGAAGCATAACGCTGAATATATGGACGGTAATTAATAAGGATTTACCAATTACGGCCTTCAGACCAACTCAAAAGAATTGCTTGTCAGATCAGCGCTGGCTAAAGAGGGGTTTAACATTAGAATTAAACTGTACCACTTCTATAATAAACACTCCAGATTATCAAAGTAATTTATGTGTTATTTGGATTGTATCTACGGTTGCGGCGACATACTACAAGGTTCAGAAGGGTTTGCCAGCAGATTGGATGATTAATTACCCGTATAGCTATTGGCTGAGTTGGTGGGAGTTCAGCAAGCGCTGTGGTACTGTGTAATCGACGAGCACCTTGTCTGTCTCCGTGCTCCGTGATCACAGTGAAGCATTGGTGAAGCGGTGGATTTTGACTGCCAACAGACAAATGGCTCATCATCAAATTATCACAAAAGCTAATGAGCCTTCTACCCAGCAATTGTAGGGATAGAGTACAGAAACTGTTCAGTTACTGGTATAGTGTGGTTGAAAACGTGAGAAACACCATTAAACTTCTCTACGGTGGAGCAGAATCACCACACTTCGCTCTCACAGCTTTGCTCACATTATTCACACTGCCGTACGCAGTTTGTTCACACTACGTCAGCGAGGTAGTAAACGGCAGCAGCTACCCTGGATTTATAGTAACAGCTCAACAACAGTATGAACTGCTGCCTGTGTCAGCCATGTTCGGATACCGAGCCTGATCCACTCTCCTTCAGCTGCTGAACCTCACTAATTATTCCAGCTGCAGACTTCTGTAAACCATTTGTGATATTATAAACTGTAACTGTTGAAGAAACGGCGGCAGCAACTATGGATTTATTCAGCTTCTATACAATCATTATCTCAGGGATTATTTATTATTCGCATGGATTTCGTGGTAAGTGTTAACTGATGATTCTGACGATGTTTCTGCATGTCTGTATATTGCAGACTAAGGCACCATATGATACCGGTACCGATACTAGGAACTCCGCTCATTGATGATGCATGTGGTGTAGGTATTCATATTCGGTTAATAATTGTAATTGGGTAACAGTACTTGACGTTTTGTTAAGAGCTCTTGTTTTCACGGAAATATGTTTCATGGCTTTCAGGAATCTCTATTCCATCTCTGGTTGTTAAAAGGTGTGAAACCTTGGGAAAGCAAACCACATGTTTCATAATTAGTCTGGCAGATAGGCCTCTTTTCTTTGTGTCCAGCTCCAGGCATTTCGTAGAACCTGTTGAGATCAAGGAATTAGTTTGGGTGCAGCAGGTGATTGCCAGCAGAGCTTAGAAGTCTTGAAAGTTAAAAAAAGAGTCATTAGTTAGTGTTGTGGTATGTAGTGGAAGCACTAAATGCTGGGATGATCAGGTGTTAGATTGGGTGTAACTGATTACTTTTTGATCCCCTCAACTTTTCTATCTAGGGCTCGATATTTAACCAAGTCTACTGAACCATTGTTTAAGGGCTTTATCTGGTGGTTCTTCTATGATATGAGGAAGACTCAAGGTTGAAACACGACAGTGAGAGAACTGTTCTTGTTATGTTGTTGGTGCGGTTGTATCCGGGGTTGTATATGGTTGGTCTTTTAGATACGAGATAGGACAAGAGGGAACAATTGTGTTTGGGTAGTCACCAGTCCCCTGTGATTCTAAAGTAAAACACTACCGGGACTACACGGCATATTTAGATGTCTGGGGAACCCTTACTGATGATTTGTCTTCTACATACACTCATTACCAATAGCAGTGCAAACAGAGCAACAGCAACGACTATCTCCATACTGCGAAAGGGACATCTAAGAACGTAAGATACGTCTAGGTGGAGCAAGGGTCAATTGTAGGGCATGGTAGTGGGGGAGGACGGGACCTGGACAGGTATTAAAATAATTCAGAACCAATCAAATGTGGTTATATAAACATACCATCAGCAACATTGTTGTTAATTTTTAATCAATCATAAAAGAATATGACAGAAACATGGGAAATTGTTTAAATCATTGTATTATTTACCACAAGTAAGTAGGATAAAAACAACACAGTTGCTATTAGTTTTGACCTTGAAACATTTAGCTATCCCGGACTCCCCAGCATTGTTACATGTTGAGTAGTGGCCCTTGTAGCGCACTTTCCGAGGCGCACCAACCAACCACAAGCGTTCCAACAAGTCTGCATATAAACCAATATGTCTGTTCCCTTGACATTCACATACATATGTAAGGTGTTGTTGAGCACAATAAAGGCAATGTATTTTCCACCACGTACCCTGGAGTTTTTAATCAAAAACACTGACTAATTTATTACTTTTCCTCTATAGATATACGGGATTCGATCTCCAGTAATTTTAGCAATAAATAGTAACTGTAAGTGGGCAGTAATGATAAATTTTCCATTATTCAAAATAGTTTCCATCAGGGCTTTTAATCATCACCTTTGCCAGGCAAATAAATCAGCAGCCAGTGGCTCTGATTGAGCAACATGTTTGCGGCAAACCGTTCTACCACATAGTTTAAGGTGAAAAATGGGTTCTGACCTCTCACTAGAAAAAGAAGCCCAAATACATTTTCTTGTCCAAAAAAGCACTTTCTGAGGCAAAAATGACTTGTTCAGTTCTCTGAAACACAGAATGGCGTTATCTGATGTCTCATTTTATACAATGTTATTAAATGTATATATAACCGATACATACATTTTGTTATATATGGAATTATTAGACATCTATGCACTGATATTTTCCTATGATAGCAGGCTCGTTAGACAGTGATTAAAACATGGAGGCAGGGAAAGAAAGATACACGCTTAGCCCAGTGAAATACCATTAAACCATAATGTGAATCAGTCTCGAGCCATTAGGTTTGACATGATAGTAATTCCTGCGCCCCTTTTATGGCGCCTACCAACACTCTAGCAATTCGGATCCACAGAATCATCTTTGTGAAAGCTTAGAATTTGGAAGCGAGACTAAAATCTGGACTAGATTTCCGAGTTCTCATCATGTTTGGGAGGTCACCTAACACTATTTCGCAACAATCATAATTGAGGCTGTGGAAATTAGTGCAACAGGTTGTATTGTTGACCTGCGCCAGGCTTTTCAGCTTTTCTCATGAAACATCTCGAGGGTTTATCAATAAAAGCTTACACCTAGGTATTCCAACTCGTCCGACCCCCTTGAAAATGGTCAGTGAAAGGTTAATTATGTAGCTTTTTGTGTACTGGATAACCCCTCATTCTTGTGAGAAAAAGAAATTTATTAGCAATACTTTTCGCCGTGTTGTTGCTTACAGCGACAGGCCAAACAGCCAACTTATTATTCTATCACCTTCTTTCTTTTTATCTTATAACCGAAAAAGAAATATTTTGTTGTATATTAAAACAAAATTGAGGCCTTCACTTCTTACTCCCACCAAACTTAATCTATTGGACATTCTTCAACAACCAATAAATCAGGTTTTAGAATAATGATTGCCCAATCATGATGAGCAACAAATTTTCAGCCAACTTTTTTTACAATTCACAATTCACAAGGCTGAGTGGCCATAGTTCTTTGAGGCCACTCATCGACTCAGTAAGTCACTAAGCCAGTAGGTGGGTACAGTATGATTCTATCAGTAGCGGATATCTAGAAGTACAGAAGAAATAGGCGATGACTTGTGCTATGTGTGAGCTGCGATGAGAATCGGATCAAGTAGTGGTATATTTGCCTCTTGTACTGTATCAATATTAGTCTATCTGGCACTGACTGTTGATTCACAATTTGACTTTGGCTTTATGGTTTCAGTTTAACAAACTTAGCTGGCTTAAAGACTCAATAATACATCATAAAATAAGTAATATTTATTGTGTCTACTATTTACTGCAAAACACATGAGATGGTGGTGACAAAAGCTTATGTGGTGTCAAAAAAACTAAATAAATTCTGATTTCAGTTAACTTTATGAGAGTGTTACAATAGAGGGGTTAGGAGCGACTACTTGTAATCATTGGTCAGATTGAGGCTTGCCATGTTTGCTTATTTTTGACAGCATTGAAGGAGTGTGTCTCTTATTCTCTTTACGCTTGCCAGTTGACAGGCCTATATCAGTGCATTCATCTCTATGCTTCCATGTCCTGGCTCCGGACAATCCCCCACAAATTCTATCCCTGATTCAGGGTGTGAGGTCAAGCTTCTATTCAGCATTAGACTGGTAATTCAACTCCATCCAAACAAATTTAAACGTTAAACACAGGACCAGAATGAAATTAACCTCATCCCAACAACAGAATAGATTCTTTGCTAGGGTCTTGCTGATTATATGTGTGATAATATGACCCTTTTGCTAGTAGGTGAAAGATGTTTGGGAATAATATCTCAGCTTAATTGTTTAGAAATCATGATAATTATCTGTGTAGTGAGCTTGGTCTTTTTTATTATTACTTCTAAAATGAGTTCACGGCTCTTCGCTTTAGCAACTAAACAACGTGAAATCACTACCATACTGCTTTTGAGATTTATTCAAATTAATTTATCAAATTTATTCAAAACTATTATCAGTGTTTGATGTAACTAATGTAAAACTTGATTGAGTAATAATGTACCAAGACCCACAGACTAGTAGCAACTGCTCTCAGAGTATCGGTAGCATGAGAGCGTCCAAGAAAACCGGAGCTGCACACAGGAAAGCGATGTGTTTGGTACTCTGAAATTTTACCAGGTTTCTACACAGAACCCTATACGTTTGAATGTCAGGTGAAAGAGAGGGGAAACTGACACACAAGCATACTGTTAACAATTTCTGTAAATAAAAGAAGCTATCCATGTACATGTATGTACCATCCATGAAATATAGCAGCCAGATGAGATGAGCAAACTTAATGTACAATTTTCAGAATCCAATATGGAACTTTGGCCAGTTGGTCCATCGAGAGAAAACTGGTCAACTGGCATCTTACAGCAATTCTACTCATTATGGCCGATAAACTTCTAAATAAATAAAATAACTAACAGGCTCTGAAAAGAAACATGTCTATCTCGGCCACAGACACTGGCCTTCAATTTTGGATAATTCACTTAACTTTGATCATCCATAAAATATTAAAATCTCCACAGGACTGTTCAAAAAAATTTATAATACTAAATAGGCATTTCCCATCAAAATAGATAAGATTGCGGAGCATAAATCAAAAACTTTGCTCACTATACATAGCCAAGCAAAAAGCAATGCATTTCAATGATAAGTTCAGCTTCCCCAGTATACCACCAACAACTGATCCTACCTTGTATTTGTTTTGTATTTTGATATATAAAATGACCATTGTACTACAGTTTTTTTAGTAAGATTATCTAAGGAGCCACACATGCCATAGGTACAATTTCAGAACCAAGGCCTGATATCGAACCCTCTGCCTTTCTTTTACGTAGTCATAGATAGCAATCGCAGTACAAATATTTATAATCAACAGTGTCATATAGCGAAACAGCACTCTCTATCGATCAATAAGTAAATTTTTAAAATACGCGTATTTTGGAATGACAAAAGGAATTGAAACGGATGAAACAGGAGTCGTCATTTCTTGATCGGTACTGATAAAATATCCTATACGAATAACTGCTCATTTCATATCAGATTAACAGTGTATAATTGTATCATATTATTATCGGAATTAATAAGAGAGCACTGTAGATGATACCCTATCATTAACTTACAAGCTGAACGATGAGTGTATCATTGCTTTATTGAAACGGATAGGTGACCGGCCTGAAATTACAGGGTGAAAAGTTCTCATATTGGCAAAACATTGCATATCAGGTAATACTGGTACTCGATATTACAATTAAACTTCATTAGCCTGGTATTAACTGCTGCGGAAATCAAACATGTAAATCTTTGTCATCTGTGTACCTTAGTATATCATTTCAGAAAGAGATCCTATTTGAGGCTTCTTCTGGCTTGCTTCGATCGTTGTTCTGGTAGCTATTTTCAAAGATTAGACTGTTGATTGCTACGTACTGGTAGCTGGTATTTCATATACTACCAATTATTCAATTTTCCTCAAATTGTTCTTTGTTGTTCTTTGGTTAGCTAACTCGTGTGCTGTTGGAAAAATGCTGTTCAATCACTTACGTTGTATAGGTACCTTTATCATGTCAGCAACAAATACGGAATTGTAGCACAACTAGACTACAACAAGGTAAATCATAGAAGCTGATAGATTTGGTTCATACCGAGCCGAGACGGTTGCTATTGTTGTCAGAATTCTAGTTCTCAACAGTAGAGTATGTTATTAGGAGAGCAAAAAGTGTCAAAGTCTGAATATTCTGTCATTTTTAAGCATCGACTGCTTAATTAAACTGCAATCAGAAATTAACATGAACATTGGCAATTAACCAAAAGTGCAAATACCCAGACAGGACAATTGCATTTCTGTAATCGTATTGTGTTGATGTTTGTTATAAAACTGGTTGAAGTTATAGCCTACTGAACCCAAAAAACCATTCCCCTTTTTCCTAGTAATAAATGGTAAAACAGTAATAACTAATAAATAGTTGATAATTTATTATTTGGACAAATTGAAATTCCAAAATACAGGAGTGCTGCTTGGGACATTTCAAGTTAAAAGAATTAACCTAAGCAGCAAGTACGCAACTCTAGCCTGACATTCACTAGCAAGGAAAATATCAATAGTGAGTGTCATACCAATACGATAGCCAGATGATCACAGGGGAGGAACAACTCCTTATTTATCAAACTGAGGATTGTGTCTTGGAGAGAAGACAACTCCGAACTTTAAAATGCAAAAAGCCAATGAATATCTAAAACCAACACTTTAGGATGGCCAGGTACCCAAAGGGCAGCATTTATAGGAAGTCATTGGTAGATGAGTCACCAAGGATCACCCAGAAAAATGATCATCGAGTGTGAACAAACCAAAAAAATCCTGTGTTTCAGGTTTTTCATCCATAGAAAATGAAGAAGCTAAGAAATAATTGTAAAGTTTGAAACCACCTGCTCTGCATTTTTGGTACCATGGGATCATCCTCTTCGAAGCAGCTCTCGGAAGCCCTTCACCTATGTGACAGCATGAAAATACCTTGACAACCTTAACATTTCATGTTGTACATGTATGTATTTGTGCTCAAGACACACAAAAAAATGAAAGTGACCCATCAATTATCGTCCTGTTTTATAATAGTATCTAAGATCACACATAACACAGCAGAATTAAATAACCATAAATTAGCCCAAACTTTGATTTGGCAACCGGCAGGATCGCTCTGGTTCCGGAGCAGTAACATCCTTCTACTACAAATGGGTTGGCAATTTTCACTGATATCCTAAGAAATAATAGATTTATCAAATTGTAATGTGCGGTTAGGTTATCTAACCCCGTATTATTAATTGAATATCTAGAATAAAAAATTGAAAGTCACAGTCTAACATTTTAAAACAATCAATCACTTTCTCTTGATGTTTATGAATGACGGGTGGCAAGCAACCGTTCAGATCAAATCAACATACAGATTATGGAGATCGCATTTTTCTGTTGACAATCCCCGTTTCTATGGTTTTTTGATAGTTGCCACTGTTTGTTAAATTATAATTATATTTGAATGTATCAAGTTTTCACACAAGGCACAATCTCAGAGTCGACAGGACGGAGCGGGCTGTTATTACTGATCCACTCTGAAGAAGTTTAGCTCTGGGCATCCCATTCAGTCATTGTTGTTCTTTTACCATCTCACCATGCTGTAAAAACTTTCATTCATTGTTTACACAAAGAAATGGCAAAGATTATCTTAGCATTGATATTGTTGACAATCAGCCAGAAAACGCTGGGAAAACCTAATCCTGTAAAGCGCCGCGAGGTTGATGAATACACGGATTACATGCCGACAAGAGGTGATCTTCCCGACTTCACTGATAATGAGATTCAGTTTCTGGTGCCACAATGGACACCGTCCGAAGTTGAGCTAACGCCTGAGATCATTGAAGAAGAGTTCGTCACAACTTATCCTGCCCTGGATCGACGTAAGATCAACATTAGCCTAATCCCTATGCGAATTATTATGTCTTATCTGATTTACACCATCGTCTCATGCTTAGAGGAGGATTAAGTTTGTAGCCAAGAGTCAATGTTGTGATCAATTAGGATGGGTAATTATGTATACAAAATGCTGAATGCAGGAGTTTTGCAAACTGGCATGGTGGTGTGACCATTCAACAACCTGGACCCTGTCGCCAAAATGTCATCAAAGCCTGAAAGAAAAGTGTCACAGATTTGATAATATAAGATAATTGATCTTCTGTTCTAATGTTTGTTCATGTTTTTGTGTTATTAAGGTAGGTCGTCTCAATGTTTCATAGGGCCAATTGCCATAAAACTTTGCTATTCTATTGTGATTGTCACTCTAACCAAAGGGCAGTTCACATTTCAGACTTTCAGTCTTTTGTAGAGGGTTATGAAAGTTGAGTCAGATGTCTTTATAGATTGAAGTTGCTAGATTTTATTTCGTGCTCCTCTTTGTTAAGATACGGCGGCTGTTTTTGTCTAGCTATTTTGCCATGGATATAAACAGTTGTAGTTGGGCTCTTTTCTTGTGGCGCTAGCGCCTATCGATGGAGGCATGCTGCCGCTACATGGATATTTAGTGTTGACAGCGATTTTTCAGTTTACCACTGCTGGATTATTGCCAGCCGTTCCACCAGTGCGTGATTTGATGGTAAAACTGAAAAACAAAGACGAGATAGGTTTGTGACATTTTGAAACTCATCATTTTTTTACAATCATGCTATATCATCGCTAGTTGCCTTACAGCGAGGATATATTATGTAAAGTATTTCTAACAGTCACGATGATAATAGTAATCCCTCTCAGGTTTTCTGCTAAGATCATGTAGTAATGAATGTTGGGAAAAATAACACCTCCTAAAACCCTCATTTAAAGGGATAATGGGTATGGAGAATGGCATTTTTACATGGTTGACAGTCTAAATATTGCGTAGTGGAATAGTATGACTACAGTTAAATTATACCACAATCTGTGAATATAAACGGTGATATTGTCCCTCACCAAACACACCACCCCCTACCTAATCACCCTAATATAGTTCCAACCACTGCAAACTTTTTTCTAAGCATTGAACCAACTCTATGAATTTTTCCACTGAGCACATACATGTACATAATGACGGTTCAATTGATCAATCACTTTCACAACACCCAATATTCTCTCGTTTCAGTGAGGGACACATGTCAGGGAACAAACACCGCCATGTCTCGAAGTAACGACAACTCGGAAAACAAACTCCGCTTCCTGAAGAACCGCTATGGAGGTTGTCAGTATGTCGACGGTAATCTTGAAATCGTTGGTCTGGATAGCGAGTCATTCTACAATGAAGATCTTTCTTTTCTCAACTCAATACGAGAGGTTACCGGTTATGTCCTTATTGCAAATGTGTACGTGCGGAACCTGACGCTTGAAAATCTAACGATCATAAGGGGGGATAAGCTGTTTAGACCTCCGAGTGGAGCTATTGATAACGCCTCTCCTGATGGTACAAACAGAGAATCTGCTGGCTATGCGCTGTTTGTGTCGCTGAACTATAAGAAATTTTCTGACAGCATAGGCATGAAGTTGCTTGGATTACGAAGCCTGACAGGTGAGTGTGGCCCCATTTGGTTTATGTTCATGAAATCAGCAATAACAATCTATTTTGAAGCTGGTATGTACATGTATGTGTGAATCTTCTGCTTGGGTGATGAACATGCGTGCCAATGTCCTGAAGTTCAATAAATTTATGAAACATGATTTTCCCACAAGATACTACAGCAAGAAGTCATGTTGAACCATGCTAATATCTATGAATGTAATTTATCCATCCCTAATCAGTGTTATCAATTTAATGGATCAATTAAAAATTCAAATGACCCACATAGTTGGAGTCACCTACGGCAACCACTAGCTTCTAGAGACTGAAGGGGAATCTGTTTTTACATAAAAAAACTACTATTTCTGGCAAATACTAGTGAGTGAGGCCTGAATAGTTTGCAGTAACAGCGATGTACCTTTGTTAGAGCCTGCAATTTTTAGCCGACAAGGGTTCCCCAGCTATGATGATTGGGTAAATTACCTCCAAGTCCATCAAGAAACCCGATAAATACCACAACAAGACACCGCAAATTGCGGTCATTATGAGTTACAAAGGCAAGTTCAAAAACTTTCTCCAAAAAGCGCAATAAATGGAGACTAATTTAGAAAATGGTAACATCCTCAGTGGAATTTCTCTACTCTTGAAATCTTTGACAGGATGCTAATAGTTTCCTGCTGAATCTGTAAATCTGTCTAAATTATAGGCTACATCAAACAATGACCACCTGACCACCGCTGCTGATCTTAAAGTTATGATTGGGAGACAGTGTGACAAAGAGTGCTAATTTCTAGATTTCGTGTTCATTTGTGAGCGACCAGACTCACATCTGCTAAATGGTTCTCACGGTCCATACACTTTGTCTTACAATAAAAAGAACGTTCACGAAACCAATTCATTATCTTTTTTTGCAGAGATTTCTAAAGGAGATGTATTCTTCGAGAACAACAACCTGCTGTGCTATGCCACGTCGGATATCTACTGGAGTGACATCTTCACCAACACTTCAAATCAGAGAGTCTCATTCATTCACGATAGCGTCAGAAACACCCAACCATGTAAGTTACTTGTCAAATATTTCCATTTCATTTATTCAATCTAATCAGTGTTTAACTTTTTTTAATTCCTGTTTTTCACCTAGTATGAACACTCGAATGGTGTTTCTTTGGGAATTGTGTTAGGCACTACTGAATGAAATAAACTGTATAACCCTCTGTCTTCTGATTTACTCAAAGTGAGATCAATTTTGCAACAGCCATTCCGGTATCTACTTGCTAACCTATGTGTGCCACACCCGTGTACTTACTACTGGTATGTTAAATTATGATATTGTTGAAATCGTCTTCAAGTCATGAGAAAAAAATAGTAGAAGACCACAGTAAAGAATAGTAGAAGACCAATGTTTGTTGCTGTTCTTGTAGCGATGGAAGCATGCATAGGTAATATTATTTTTACGGCGCTGCCTTAAACCGAGACTCCACTCCACAACACTCACATTACCACCACAACAACCTTATGTCAAGCACCAAAGTCTCCTCTGTTCCCCTTCACAATCATTCTTTTGTTTGGTCTGGTTTTGTCTGAAAATATTATTAGTCATCACAATTTTTTTATCCTACTGTAGCATCGTGAACACAACCCACCCAACACCAAACCCCTTCAGAGGATCCAGCTCTATGGATTGGATGAGAGGTGCCACAGCACCTACATCCCATTCCGACTACTGGAGCCATCCACACAACCCCTTCTTTCCCCACAGCACACCGTCCTCTTCAGAAAGACTTTAGCTGGGGTTTACCTTCTTTAAGTTTTATATACCATAAATGTTTTTTCCAGTTTGGGTATTTTGACAGAACAGTAAATAATATGAGAGTTCCTAACCTGACATATCTAACCAGTCCTATGCTTTTGTTTACTGATCCTTTTGCAACTCCTGAAAATATTTCTTAATATTTTTCATTCCTCCTGCATGTGGCTATTATGATGCTCTACAACCAACCATTGACGCTTCAAAACAGCATAAGGTGAAAGTTCATCCAGAATATTTAATGCATATTTCAATCGACTCCGGCAGGAAAATATTATGTCAGAAAGTGATGAAAAAATGTCAATAATGGCTATGGACTTTGCTGGCACTTATATGGTACCACAACCTTTGTTACCTTCGTCTACCACACTTGGAACATTTATTTCTTTCGTGCCCGAATCCTACCTGACAGTTGGAACTGGGTAGTGAGTTTTTAATTTAACACCCTCAATGGTACAGGTTTCATAACTGAAACCTATTTGCAGCTGATCCAGAGGAAATGACTCCGCCTACAGTAACAAATCGTTCCGCTTTATAAACCCTCTACTCTTCATTTGTAGGCAAACCACAGTGTCATGAATCTTGTGAGAAGACCGTACCACATAAGGATCTCGATACAGGGGAGGTGACTGAAGTCACCCAGCGATTCTGTTGGGGTCCCGGCCCCAAGAACTGCCAGAGAATGAACAAAGTGACATGTGCTAAGCAGTGCAATGGACGATGTTATGGCCCTGATGTCACACAGTGCTGCAGCCCTCAATGTGCAGGTGGCTGCAACGGCCCTCTCAAAACCGATTGCTGGGTAAGTGGAGATATTTGCAAAATACCAGAGATCAGAGATATTATAATGTTAAAGACAAAGATGGCCTACCAACAGATTCAAAACTTCTGATGGAGATCAAAGACAGGCAGAACTTTCAACACACTTTGAAATGTTTGATAAATGACAAATAAACTACATTTCATACTGTTCATATGTTATATATAGTTGAAAATCGTTATTTCATTATTCCCATTCAAATTATTAATAGTAGTGGCCACCAGTCCTCACAAACAGCGATGATGAATTGCCATTTGAATATGTCAGTATTAAGATTTATACAATCAAAAAAGTGAGAGTTATGCTTTTGTTCTGAAGATACATTAATCATGTGATGTCAAATCTTATTGTAGGGCTGTAAGATGTTCTACAACGAAGGTGGCTGTGAGCCATACTGCCCTAGTGCTCAGATCTACGATGGCACCACCTTCAAGATGATTCCCAACCCAAACAGGAAGTTTGCATTCGGGCGACTCTGTCTATCCTCCTGCCCAGGTTGGTACAGCATGAACTAATAGTGCTTCATCTTCTACACATATATGCTTCTATTTGTGTTTTAAAGGGGGTGAGAAATTTCCTACAGAATCTTGTGGGTGACAGATTGGCCAGATACTATGATTTTATGGAGGTGCTACAATTGTGTGCGTAGGTCAAACTTCAAACATGCCAACAACGTAACCAACAACTTGATACTTATAGTCCCATCCAGAAATGGTGCCCAAGGGCCTTCATACTTCTTACTCTTAGCTATCAGTCACTACTTATTTTGAAATCAAATTACCACCCTGGTTGACACATCTTTCTCAGTAGTGATTATGAGACATTAAACAAACATAAATATTAAAAATATTCTACAGAAGACACAAGTTTGATGCTAGCAAGGAGTAATACTCCTTGATGCTAGAGGGCTCAAATGGTGACAGGATGAGATTTGGATTTAGGACATCCCTGTTGAGGGTTCAAGCTTGATACTACAAATGTTGGTAAAATTGTTATGGCACTGTGGAGTGGGAAAATGTATCGGTATTCAATTGTAGATAACTTTCTGGAGCACCAGGGTGGTTGTGTGAAGTCCTGTCCACCAAACTCCATTGCCAAGCCCAAGACAGATGCCGATGGTAAGAAAGTCAGTGACATTCTGAAAGTGTGTGAGGAATGCAAAGGACCCTGCCCGAAACGTGAGTTGACTGTTCCACCAGTGGTTTTACTAGCACTGACTGATTGCGGCATAGCAATAATCTTTCAAGTCAAACTACCTAAACCATTGCGATCAGGTTTTAAACATGTGGATATATTTTTTTGGAATGTATGCTTAGCTTTACACCAAAGCCTTACAGTTTTACTAGCACTGACTTTGACATAAAAATCTTTTACAGCTATCTTATCAAGAAGTAAAATTACTCTTTGATCTTAACAAGACAGCAATTACGGCTTCACCATCTGGTGTTTCAAGCCAAAATATTTCGTCTTTTTTAACAGTAACCCATGTTATTAATCTCTCTATTTCAGCTTGTAAAATCGATTGGCCTATAGAGACAGATTTTTTAAACAGTGCTAACATCGACCAATTGAAGGGATGTACAAGTATTGATGGCCATCTCAGGATTTTGGACAGCACACTGACTGGGTAGGTTATGTTCAGTATAAGACAAAATATTATGGACTATTACACTATGAAAACTAGTCTGGACGATACAGAAACTTGGACCTGGGCTGGGCATTTATACTCATTACGTGATTTCTAGATGCCTGTAGGGCTAATGTAATTTTTGCCATTTGAGAGTTAAAGGTGTTTCATAAAATTCATATTACATGTGCCATTTAAAATAGAGGATCAATTTTCAATAACTGCTGAACTAAATCCATCAATAATCAATGATCACTAATCTGCACATAGAATCAAGACCCAAATGCATACTGTAAGAACGTCGATTGCGATTCATTGCAGAGACAAATGGAAGAACATCTCTGCATTGTCTTTGGAAGATTTGGACAAGCTCAAGTCTATCAGAGAAATCTCAGACTACTTGATGATTCAGAATATCAAAAACATCACAAATCTCAGCTTCCTATCCAATCTTGAGACCATACTCGGCAGGACTACTGACTCGTAAGTGATTCAACCAAATACTAATAAATATGGCAAAACTATGATATCTTTACAGTCACATAAATGTTTTGTTATTTTGATCAATTCCGAATCGCGAAGGGCTAACCACATCGGAAGCCAACCAACGATCTCAAGATGTCATAAGTTGTTGAATGATGTAGATTACTTTAGTAAATGTAGCCCCGTGGTTTACTCATATTTGTAATTTCGTTTTAGATATGGCACAGCATTGAACATCATGATGAACCAAGATCTGGAGTATCTGGGACTCAGTTCTCTTAAGAAAGTGTATGGAGGGCACATCTTTGTTCAGTTCAACCCTAAGCTCTGTTATGTTGGCAACATGAAGTGGCAGAAACTGTTTCTGAGTAGAGCTACCAGTCAGAAATCTTTCTTAGTAGGCAATGCTGATGAGACAGAGACTTGCAGTAAGAAATCACATCTTACAATTCTGGCAACTATATAAAGGCTTTGCAACTTGCCAGGGTTTGCTAAAGGTTTTATCACTGCTTGAGAAGACCCATAAGTCATTCACAGCTATGGCCACTTCACCTGATATGTCACAAGCATTTTGACACCAAACTAAAGTTTGCGACATTGTACACCACCACAGGTGTTAAGAGACTCAGATTTCAAAACATTATTCAAGCCCACTTCTCATGAATATTGACATCAAACAGGCCACAGTAATAATGATAATGGAAGATCATCTATCAGAATCAAGCCACCAAAGCTCAGCATCACATAGGCTGTGCTCTTTAAGAAACTTCAACAGCATAAGCTGACTATTCACTCCAAAAATGAGCGATTCACATTCAGGGCCAAAAGATCTGTTTAGTGAAGATCAAATTTGAGGATGAACTCCCAATTGCATAATATATGTTGTATAATGCTGTCTTACACATGTATTCGGTGATGTGAATTATTAAATTCATTTTCCCATTCCAGCCCCTCAAAACAAGACATGTCATGAAGAATGCAGAAACGGCTGTTGGGGTCCAGGAAATGACATGTGCATCAGCTGCCAGAACTTCAGATACAGCAATACATGTCTCAGTAACTGTAGCAAACCGATGATCTATGGAAAGTCAGACAGCATCAAAAAGTGCTTTGACTGTGATCCAGAATGCAAGAGCACCTGCACTGGAAAGGTAACATTTCACAGTCGATTTTTGGTTTTCTGAAGTTAGCCATACTGAAAATTGATCATTGTCTGTATTTAGCACTATGAAAATGTTGAATTTGTCCAATACTGTGACCTGAAACTCGGAAATCATTCCCTATTATCACTTTCAGGGGGCAGACAAATGTGATGAGTGCAGAAACTTCAGAGATGGTCCTTTCTGTGTTGAGAGTTGTCCAAACTCTGCTGACAGGAATGTCTACAAGTTTGCAGATGAGAACAAGGTCTGTCAGCCGTGTCATGCCAATTGTGTTGGCGGGTGCAACGGTTCAGCCAACACTGTAGGGCCAAACGGATGTAACCTGTGCCACGTGTCAGTGGCTAACGAGGCTGAGACAGGCATAGTCAAGTGCCTGAATGAAACAGAACCATGCCCATCTGGATACTTTGCCAGCAGAAACCCGCCTCAAGCTTTGAGCCACCTCAAGGGCAACACTGTGAGTATGATTATAAATATACTTATTCATCATATCGACATGGCATTGCTCTCTTAATGATAGTAGGACTCCAAAATTGAGGTTGAAGCCTTTTCACACCCTTTGGTGTTTATGAGCTCATAGCTTTCTATCTATCTCAACAATCAAGTTGGTCAGGTAATTTTGTCCAGTTCACGATTCCACAAATCTTGATAAAATCCAATCAAATCTAATCACATTGTATTGTTGATGGTGTAGGTTTGCCTGAAGTGTCATCCACTGTGTGAGGAATGTGACTCCGAAGGTTCCATTTACTGTAAGAAGTGTAAATACTACAAGTATGAGGATAGATGTGTCGACGCCTGTCCAGCTGGTTTCTACTCCAACAACGTGACGAAGACATGCGTTCCGTGTCACTCAAGCTGCAGGTACATGAGATTTTGAGTTATTTAACTTGTGCATATTGTTCTACAGAGCATTAACACTCGATGCTTGTTGGCCCAACGAAGCACTTGACCTTGATGCTGCCTCAAACAGCATCTGGGTGCTCTCTAGTGCATGACTGCAAGGACAGTGAGAAGTCTGATGTAGTCTTCATTTTACCTTTCTTTGTGTTTCTTGTGATGCTCATGCATTTTATTTGTATATTCCAGAACTGGATGTTCAGGACCAACCAATTGGGACTGTACTCATTGTGTCAACTACAAGGTGTTCAATGACACTGAACACGACTTTGCGCTCAGCCCTAACACAACACAGTTGACAACAGCATTCAGCAATATCACGAGCACAACCCCATCAACAGGAGTTATCATTCTAGAGAGTACATCAACAACCACTACCTCTGGTCCAGTGTACATAAACTACACGGTGGTCTCAAATGAAACGGGTGAAGTTATTACAATAGTTGAACGAACCAAAAAGGAGGAGAACAAGACTGCAGTAAGTGGATTAGACAAGAAACCATGACGTGAATTTCAAGGCCAAAATGCCTCCCCAAGTTTTTATTGCTGTCCTGCGCAACAATTAAAACACTGTGATGGTGCCAAAATATAATCATTAATTCAGATAAAGCGATAAAAATATTTGCACATGCCTCTAAGTAGGTAGGCAAAGATTGTGTATCGTGATCAAATTTGAGGACCCTGGAATTTTTGACACTCAAATAACCCAACAACCCCTTTACATGCCTTTTCATAAAAGAGTTTTGTGACACAAGCATTTTGGCACTTGATGTTAAATATAGATATCAAATCCCTCCGGGCTTCATGTGTTAAGATGTAAAACCCGACCATTAAATTGTAGAAGAGAGTTTCAATCATGATTTGTTGCGATATTTAGATGATGTTTTGTTTTTGCAGTTTTATTGTACACTCGCTGGTGAAGGTTGCCCTGCCCACAAGCCGGACTTTACTAATGATGGAGCTAGTGATTCCATCTGCATAGTGGCTCCACCAGTGGCTTCTACAATGACAGACGTCGTACTCAGTAACCAGGAGATCGGTGGTATCATTGCAGCAGCCATTGTCTTCGTGATAGTAGGTAAGTGTCTCAGACAGTTTCCCAGGATCCTTCTGCGGCAGACGCAGACTATGTTGATTCCTCTAAATATTTGCCTGCTAATATTTGAGCTATGTGCAATTGACGAGTGCTATTATTTTACTTTATTTAGCACGGGCCGGCAGACTCTAATTTTAAGAGCTACTACAAATATGACTTTGCTTTGTTCTTTGCAGTGGTCCTGACTGCTGTACTATGTAAACAGAGAGCCACTGCTAAAGAGAACACGGCTAAACTCACACTCAAACTCACTGGTATGGATGGAGATCAGGAGCCTGTTACCCCTACTGATGCTGTCCCAGACATGAGCAAACTCAGGCTTATCAAAGTAAGTCAGAAATGACTCTATAAGCATGTACAATGGTATTCCATGGTTGTAAATAGCCACGCCACTTCACCCAGATGTGTAAGAATAAGAAAGGCTTATACTTATGTTTCCCGTCTCTTTGTCTATGTTTATTCCAACTAATGCTTGCTCATTTTTTCATTAGGAGCTTGAGTTGAGGAAAGGAAGTATTTTGGGTTCAGGAGCATTTGGTACCGTGTACAGAGGAGTGTGGATGCCAGAGGGTGAAAATGTGAAAATTCCAGTCGCTATAAAAGTATTGCAAGAAGGAACCTCTCCACACCAGAATAAGGTATGTGCTAGTGTTGATCATGTCCATAAAGGTAATATAAACCTCTATCATCATATCTCAGAGGAAACATGTAGATGTAGATATGAAAAGAACGATCTCCGATGAGGAGTGACCGTTCAGGTCCGTACCATTAAAAAACAAGCCAATATATATATTCGCATTTGAGATGTGTTGAGCACCAGGCAACAATTTAAGATATACCACAGTCTTAATCTTTTCAATTAACCAGGAGTTGTTGGAGGAAGCAAGAGTTATGGCATCGGTGGAACATCCATGCTGTGTGAGGATTGTGGCAGTGTGTATGACTGAGCAGATGATGCTGATTACACAGCTGATGCCTCTTGGCTGTCTTCTTGATTACGTGAGGAACAACAAATCGAATATCAGCTCTAAAGTGCTGCTCAACTGGTGCACCCAGATATCAAAAGGCATGCACTATTTAGAAGGCAGAGGCATTGTGCACAGAGATCTCGCAGCAAGAAACGTGCTGGGTGAGTAGTATTGTAACAATAGCAAAATCGGTTGGCAAGGAGGACAACTCCAATTTATGCTTGTTGTTTGCCGAGGAATGCATTGCTCCTATAAGGTGTTCCTTGTAACATTCGGAAACTAAATTTATTAATTGCTGTCTCTACCGAAAAGTATGTCATGCTTTACACAGGTTTGACTTCGTACAGCAGTATATGTGTGGAACCAACGCAACAATGTACCAACCAATATGAATGAACTGAAGTTCATTGATGTACAGTACCAATCTTTAAGTCAATGGCATATCAATTCAACCATATCTTTCTTTTCTGTTCCAGTACAAACCCCTAACCAAGTGAAGATCACAGATTTTGGTTTGGCGAAACTGCTAGCATACAATCAAGGGGAGTATCATGCAGCAGGTGGAAAGGTAGGTTCATATTATATTGTATTCCTGATTCCCATGGTTAGTGCCAGTGATTAGGGCATATTACACTTGTCAGTACATAAATGAATGTTATATTACAGGAGTTAAAAATAATTATTTCACAATCTAATAATGGTGGATAATTTGGTATCTTGGCTACTGGACAATGTTTCAACGGAAGCAAACAGCCACGGAGTGTATTGTATGCATGTATTGTCATGCGACTCCTGCTGGCTTGTGAAGTTTGCGCTGGTAACTAATGGCGTGCCATTGCATCACATCATCCTCCATTCATAATCCTTGTATAATTATAATATGTTTGCATGTCAAAATGCTATAATACTTAGAATATTAGGTAATTCTGTTGATATTCAGTATCATGAAAGACCATCATTTAAAGTGCTGTAACTGTTAATTTTTGAACAGACCAGGTTTCATTATGCTGATGTCAAGTTATTATCAGAAAATTGTATCTAATAGTGGGTGCCAAGGGTAAAGCTAAACATTGCCGCCATCCAAATGAAAGGTGTCGAAATGAAATTAAAGTTGGTCTATCACAATTCAAGAAAACGAAATTAATAAATATTTGAATGGACTACGGTTTCTGTTTGCTAAGTAGATAAGTGGCCTGGGTGCCTTAGAATAAAACAAACATTTACAATGTGATGTGTCAATGCAACGGATAAAGTCAACCAAATTTGTCGCAGTTGTGCAAGACTTTACTTTTCTATACCCATTTTGTAGATTAGGTTGATGATTCAGGATTATCCTATGCAAATTTTTTGCTGGTCTCCATAATATTTGCTTACTTTTTGTGGTTGAGCAACCATGATGGTCATTGTCTAAGTCAATAAAGACTAATCACTATTGCACTATCCATCACTGCATAGCAATGTCTGTTTTTGTCGCAGATGCCCATAAAATGGCTTGCACTGGAGTCCATCCAGCACAGAAAGTTCACGCATAAGACAGACGTGTGGTCATATGGGGTGACTCTCTGGGAGTTATTCACTTATGGACAGAGGCCCTATGAGAACGTCAGAGCACGGGACATCCCAGACTTGCTGGAAAAGGGGGAACGACTTCCACAACCCAGCATCTGTACCATAGATGTCTACATGATCATGATCAAATGTAAGCCTCCATTAAAATTATGTGAATCCCATGGACTATAAAATCCCACAGTAAATTAAAGGTTTTGCTGATATTCCCAACATATTTAAGAATTTTCTGACTCATGAAACATAACTTGAAACTTGTGTAATTTAAGATATTCATGACATAAATATTTTAGGGTTTCAACAGGAGCGCATTTTTAAAAGTTGACCATGAGAAATAGACCTTATTTCAATTCACATCTTATTTCAATCACATCAGCATCTTACTCTCTGAGATATGACAATTATAGTCTAATGAAATGTATGCATCCTTGTTTTCTAATTTTGACAATATATGAGAAGATGACTCCAATGTTTACAAGCCCTATTGACATAGACATATTCTTTAACAGGTTGGATGATTGATGCTGAGAGCCGCCCAAGCTTTGCCGAACTGTCAGAAGAGTTTAGTAAGATGGCTCGAGATCCAGGTCGATACCTGGTGATCGAAGGAGATACTCTGATGAGACTGCCTAGCTACAACATCGACCGGCGGCAAATGGTATGACCACTAATAAATGGATTGAGTGTATCTAATTGAACCATAAACACGTATAAACAAATCAAGGGCATTGCCACTGGCAACAAAAGGTTGTAGTGAAGCTCTGCCAAAGTGCCAGACTTAACCCCGCTTTAGAGTCGAAACGGTCTTCTATTTGAGAATAACTTCATCCAGTGCTATGTTCGTAATGATCTTTTGCACAATAAAAATATGAAGCAGTCAGTCACCCAACAGTTTTTATATAGCAAATTCTTGGTAATACAAAGCATACGAAATCAGACCTACATAAACACAATGTGACCAGGTATTCTAACATAGTGAAATGCTTACAGGTGTCAGAAACAACAGATGGACCGGAGGAAATAATCCTTGATGCTGATGAGTATCTCAACCCACGGGACGATTATGATGAGTACCCAAGCGAAGGTGACAATCTATTAGAAGAAGAACCTAGCACACCAGGAAGCACAGCGAGCTTCCACTCACAACACAGCTGTGCTACTAACAGTATGCGCTATCCATCACAACAGAGCTGTAACGGCTACCCCAGTAATCACCAGTTACCGTTCCAGCCTCTCACTGTGGACACTCATATACCAAACCATCCAGCGCCACCTCCGGGTTCGCAGAGGAGGCTCATAAGAGAGCCTAAGTATGCTCACCTGGAAGCTAGGAGTCACTCTATGCAGAGACAGAGGTCTAGTGATGGGTCGATGAGGGGACGGTACACCAGCGACCCGTGTCATGACGAGGATCCTTTACTAGTTGGAGGTAAATACATGTATATTAAAAGAAATGGACTCGAGAACTCAAGCAACTATAGAAATGTTGATATCTTGACCTTGACTTGATATTGTAATTCTAGACAGAGGAGTGAAATTCTAAACAGGGCTTGCTTACACATGCCTTGCCATGTGACACAGTTGTCATTGCATCTACGTCTAACCTTGTAGTTCT
>ERZ1740068.353-NODE-353-length-24793-cov-8.050651_pt1 | contig 24793 bp, 22 predicted proteins | sample MGYA00581735_ERZ1740068 | MGnify/ENA primary metagenome ERZ1740068 (study PRJEB43018, sample SAMN04849740) | marine metagenome | isolation source: floating plastic debris | place: Pacific Ocean | collected 2008-08-30 | study: EMG produced TPA metagenomics assembly...
CGGCACATCGGATAGGGCTATAACTGGTTCTATTGGCTCTGGCTCTGGTTCCGGTTCGGTCTTAGGTGAGCTACTGGGTTCAGTGGCCGGTTCAGTCTGCGCGTCCTGCACCACCGGTAAAACCGGTTCGGGGGTAGGTGCTACGATTGGCTCAGGCTCAGGCTCAGGAGCGATTTCTGCGGGTGTTGGTTCGGCTTGAGCCAACTCCAAGCTATCGGGTTCCTGGTTTTGTTCCGACAGCGATTGCTCTTCTGGTGTTTTAGGAAATGAAAAATCAAAGCATTCCTTGCGTACCGAATTGAATTCGAAAAAATCGCCACAGGCTTCCAACTGAAGCTTGTGGCCGCAGTCTGGTCCGTTCACATTCATGACCGACAGGTAGTATTCCTGTCCGGCCTTTACCTCCATTTCTTTTTGATACGCCACGAATCCCCCATGAGCGTATTGGTCAGGTAAGTAATCGCTTCGGGAAATGGGCAGTAGCTGATTGTCTACTAAGGCTTCACAAAAGTTCCGTTCCGAAAAACGGTACAGGAAAAATTCATATTCATCCTCTTCATTGGTAGGGAGGACCGAGAACCGAATTTTACAATTGCTGCGAACCTTGAATTTGTACCAAAAGGTGAATAGGTCGAGGTCTTGGTAATAGATCACCGTGCGTTCGAAAGGTTCACCCTCATTGTTGGCCCTTACGTTAGGTTGTATAAACGGAATGGCAATTTCTCGAATGTTGATACAATCGTAGTCTGTTTCAATAACCTGTGCTTGTAGGGCACCTTGAAACAGGTAGCAACCAACAAGCACAACGGCAATAAATATGTTACGAAAGGAAGACAAAAGCCGGAAATCTACCAGTAAAGTTAACCAAAATAGAAGGAAGCTTCCGGTATGCTACGTTACCTGCTATGGTATTGCTGCTCGTAATAGCCCTGATAATCACCGGAAGTGATGTTGTCTAACCAGGTTTGATTGGCCAGATACCAGTCTACGGTTTTTGTAAGTCCTTCCTCAAACTGAAGTGATGGTGTCCACCCCAATTCTTGCTCGATCTTAGCGGCATCAATAGCGTAGCGCAAGTCATGCCCTGCCCGATCTTTCACAAAGGTGATCAGTTGAGCCGATGTACCCGCTTCACGTCCGAGTTTGGTGTCCATGATGGCGCACAGTTGTCGCACCAGGTCAATGTTGGTCCATTCGTTGTGTCCTCCAATGTTGTAGGTTTCACCGTGTTTTCCTTGGTGATAAACCAGATCAATGGCGGTAGCATGATCTTCTACATACAACCAATCCCGCACGTTTTCACCCTTACCATAAATGGGAAGCGGCAAGCTTTTGCGGATGTTGTTGATGCACAAGGGAATCAGCTTTTCAGGAAATTGATTTGGACCGTAGTTGTTGGAACAATTTGAGATAACGATGGGCAATCCGTAGGTATGCCAATAAGCGCGCACCAGATGATCGCTGCTAGCTTTAGAAGCAGAATAGGGGCTCCTTGGATCGTAGGAAGTAGTTTCTGTAAACAGGCCTTCCTTGCCCAATGATCCGTACACTTCATCAGTAGAAACGTGGTAAAACAACTTTCCCTGAAAGGAAGCCTCCCACTGCTTGCGGGCAGCGTTCAAAAGGTTGGCCGTGCCCATCACATTGGTTTGTACAAAGGCCAATGGAGTGGTGATCGATCGATCTACGTGCGATTCGGCCGCGAGGTGAATGATGCCATCAAAATGCTCTTCGGCAAACAGCTGGTTCACGAAAGCTTCATCGGTAATATCACCTTTTACAAAACGATAGTTAGGAGCCGATTCGAGGTCTTTTAAATTTTCAAGGTTGCCCGCATAGGTCAACACATCAAGGTTGACCACCTCATAATTTGGATAGCGGTTAACCAGGCGCCTAACCACGTGTGAACCGATAAAACCAGCTCCACCGGTCACTAATATCACTTGTTTAGACGCCATCTTTATTTAAAGACTTAGATAAGTAAGGTTATTGATCTTCCCTTTGTAAATGCCTTTGATGTCAACTATAATGCCGGCGTCATCAGACAAAATCGAGCGGAAATAAGCCTCGTCTAATTGAGTGTATTCATGGTGATTAACAGCAACCACAATCGCATCGTAGTTTGTTCCAATTTCTGGCTCAAGCCCAAAACCGTATTCATGCTCCATCTCTTCGGAAGAAGCGTGTGGATCCACTACCTCAACTACGGTAGAATAGGAGCGCAGTTCTTTCACCACGTCCACCACTTTAGAGTTACGTATGTCAGAAACGTCCTCCTTAAAAGTAGCGCCCATCACCAAAATGCGTGAGCCGGAAATGTTTTTTCCGGTGGCCAACACCCGTTTTACGGTTTGCTTAGCGACATAAAAGCCCATGCTGTCGTTGACATAGCGGCCAGAGTTGATGATCTTGGCGTGATAGCCAAAGGCTTCGGCCTTGTGTGTCAGATAGTAAGGGTCAACTCCGATGCAGTGTCCGCCTACCAGGCCAGGGAAAAAACGGAGGAAATTCCACTTGGTACCGGCCGCTTCCAGCACATCGTAGGTATTGATGTCCATGCGGCTGAAAATGATCGACAATTCGTTCATCAACGCGATGTTGACATCCCGCTGGGTGTTTTCAATGATTTTAGCCGCTTCAGCTACTTTGATGGTTGGCGCCTTGTGCACGCCAGGCTCAACAATGATTTCGTAAACCTTGGAGATGACATCTAAAGACTCTTCGTCACATCCGGAAACCACCTTCAAGATCTTGGTAATCGTGTGTTCTTTGTCGCCTGGGTTGATGCGCTCCGGCGAATAGCCCACCTTAAAATCTTCGATGTACTTCAGTCCCGATTCTTTTTCCAATACCGGGATACAATCGTCTTCCGTACACCCGGGGTAAACGGTGGATTCGAATGCCACGTAGTCTCCTTTTTTAAGCAGCTTGCCCACCGTGCCAGAGGCACCCAGCAAGGGGCGAAGATCGGGCTGATTGAATTCGTTGATCGGTGTAGGAACCGCTACAATAAAGAAAGTTGCTTCGCGTACCTCTTCTGGGTTAGCCGTAAACTGAATGTCGCAGTTATCAAAATCGCTGCTGTCCAATTCATTGCTGGGATCTACTCCCTGGCGCATCATTTCGACCCGCTCCTCATTGATGTCAAAACCAATGACCTTGATCTTGCGTGCAAAAGCGAGGGCAATCGGTAAACCCACATAGCCCAAACCAATGACGGCGAGCTTCACTTCTTTATTAATTATCTTATCGTACATGTCGATTATATTGAAAGGTCCCTCGGAAAATCATTCCGCGATTCGGGACACCCTATTGTTCGTTAGCTTGTATTTTTCCTCACTTTCAGGGCAAGTGGCTATCCCTTCGGCATCAAATTCCAACCGGTGACCGTATTCACTCATCCAGCCAATTTGTCGTGCGGGGTTCCCTACCAATAAGGCATAATCAGGAACTTCTTTAGTTACTACCGCACCTGCTCCGATAAAAGCAAATTTGCCAATGTCGTGGCCACAAACGATGGTGGCATTGGCACCAATGGTGGCGCCACGGCCTACCCGAGTAATTTCGTACTGCCCTCTACGGTTAACTGCGCTTCTTGGATTCGTTACGTTGGTAAAAACCATTGACGGACCTAAGAAAACATCGTCTTCGCAGATGACACCGGTATAAATGGACACATTGTTTTGCACTTTTACATTCCGGCCCAGGGTAACCTTCGGTGAAATGAGGCAATTTTGACCGATGTTGCAGGACTCGCCAATCACGCAATCGGGCATCACGTGGCAGAAATGCCAGATTTTTGTACCATCACCGATAGTACATCCCTCGTCGATCACTGCCGTTTCATGGGCAAAATAGCTCATTTACTTACGGATGAATTCTTCGAAGTTTTTGTGTTCCTTCTTGTAGAGTTGCTCCTGAGGCAACGACCGGAAATAATCGTAGGTGATTTTTAAGCCATCTGCACGGTTGACTTTAGGTTCCCAATCCAACAACTCCCGCGCTTTGGTAATGTCGGGTTGACGCTGCATGGGGTCGTCTTTTGGCAAAGGCTTGTACACCACCTTTTGTTCCGTACCGGTTAATTTAATGATCTCTTCGGCAAATTCGCCAATGGTAATCTCATCGGGGTTGCCAATGTTAACCGGGCGATGATAATTGGAAAGTAGCAGGCGGTAGATGCCTTCGATCAAATCATCAACGTAACAGAAAGAGCGCGTCTGATGGCCGTCTCCAAAAACCGTAAGGTCCTCACCACGTAGGGCCTGTCCAATGAAAGCAGGCAGTACCCGGCCATCGTTCAGGCGCATCCTCGGACCGTAGGTATTGAAGATGCGTATGATGCGGGTGTCAACACCGTGGTAGGTGTGATAAGCCATGGTCATGGCTTCCTGAAAACGCTTGGCTTCATCGTATACTCCACGTGGCCCTACCGGGTTCACATTGCCCCAATAATCTTCGGTTTGGGGGTGAACCGTAGGATCACCGTATACTTCAGAAGTAGAAGCCACCAAAATCGTAGCCCCTTTAGAGCGCGCCAGCCCCAGTAGATTGTGTGTACCTAAAGATCCCACTTTCAGGGTTTGAATAGGAATTTTCAGGTAATCGATCGGACTGGCTGGCGAAGCGAAATGCAGGATGTAATCCAGTTTGCCAGTAACGTGCACAAACTTGGATACATCATGGCGGTAAAATTCGAACTCCGGCAGTTGAAACAGGTGTTCGATATTTTTCAGGTCTCCGGTGATGAGGTTGTCCATCCCGATTACCCGGAATCCTTCCCGAATGAAGCGGTCGCAAAGGTGCGATCCCAAAAATCCGGCTGCACCAGTGATGAGGATGGTTTTCATAGGCCTATTGCTTAACTCACTGCTTCGCGACCAATGCTATGGTAGGTGAAGCCCAGGTCGCGCATATCATCCGTGTTGTAAAGATTACGGCCGTCAAAAATTACCGAGGCATTCATCAATTCCTTCACCTTATCAAAGTCAGGGGCGCGGAATACGCTCCACTCGGTAGCGATGAGCAATGCATCTGCATTCTCGAGGGTTTCGTATTGGTTGCGGGCATAATGAATCTTGTCGCCGATCAGTCCTTTCACGTTGTTCATCGCTTCAGGATCAAATGCGGAGATGGTAGCTCCTGCTTCCAACAATTCGTTGATGTTGTAAAGGGCCGGTGCCTCGCGAATATCGTCGGTATTGGGTTTGAAAGCCAAGCCCCAAATGGCAATCTTTTTGCCCTTGAGGTCGCCTCCAAAGTGCTCTTTAATCGCTGGCAACAACTTGGTTTTCTGCCGTTGGTTGATGTCCATTACCGATTTGAGAATGCCAAAGTCGTAGCCGTAATCGTCGGCAGACTTCACAATGGCTTGCACATCTTTCGGAAAGCAGCTGCCACCGTAGCCGATGCCCGGGAACAAGAAACGTTTTCCGATCCGGTCGTCAGAGCCGATGCCGATGCGCACCATGTCTACGTCTGCACCAACACGCTCACAGAGATTGGCAATTTCGTTCATAAACGAAATCTTGGTGGCCAAAAAGGCATTGGCTGCGTATTTGGTAAGCTCGGCAGAGCGCTCATCCATAAAAATGATGGGATTGCCCTGACGTACGTAGGGCATGTACAATTGATTGAGGATGTCTTTCGCGCGGTCGGAACTGGTTCCGATCACAACGCGATCAGGCTTCATGAAATCGTCTACTGCAAAACCTTCGCGAAGGAATTCAGGGTTGGAAACCACATCGAATTCTACCGTTGCATTTTCAGCAATCGCAGCTTGTACACGGTCGGCGGTACCAACAGGTACCGTGCTCTTATCGATAATGATTTTATAGTCGTTGATGATGGAGCCCAATTGTTTGGCTACACCCAATACGTGGCTTAGGTCAGCGCTTCCGTCTTCGTCGGGCGGGGTGGGCAGGGCCAGAAAAACAATGGTAGCGTCTTTCACAGCGCCTTCTAATTCAGTGGTGAAGCTGAGGCGTCCTTGTTTGATGTTGCGTTCGAACAAAACATCGAGGTGAGGCTCATAGATGGGAATAATTCCCTTTTTCATTTTGGCCACCTTGTCTGCATCGATGTCAACACAGGTTACGTTATTGCCTGTTTCTGCAAGGCAGGTACCCGTTACCAAACCCACGTATCCGGTTCCAATTACTGCAATTTCCATTTGAATGAATGGTTAATTTCTGGTGGGGGTTACTGATTAATGAATTCGATCACCGAATCGGTGATATAACTGAGTTGTTCCTGGTCCAATTCGGTGTGCATGGGCAACGAAAAAACGATCTCACAGAGCGCTTCAGTAGAAGCCAACTCAAAACGCTGGTTTTCGCTGTCCTCGTAGGCTTTTTGCCGGTGGATGGGCACAGGATAATAGATATTTGAGGGAATTCCTCTTTCTTGCAAAAATCCCATGAGTCAATCACGGTCCACCCCCGTCATTTTGAGGGTATATTGGTGAAAACCGTGGCTCGACCAGGAGCATCGGGCCGGTATGGTCAGTTGCGGAATAGGATCGAACTTGGAATCGTAGAAAGCTGCTGCTGCATTGCGTGCCTCAATGTAAGTATTGAGGTGGCGCAATTTGATCCGAAGAATAGCTGCCTGAATACTGTCCAGTCTTGAGTTGACCCCGATGTCGTCATGGTAATAGCGTTTGCTTTGCCCATGATTGGACAACCGACGAATTTTCGCAGCCAGTTCATCACTGTTAGTAAACATGGCGCCACCGTCTCCGTAGCCGCCTAAGTTTTTTGAGGGGAAGAAGGAAGTACAACCAATATCACCAATCGTTCCAGCTTTAATCTTAGACCCTTTGGCCGAATGGTATTCGGAGCCCAAAGCCTGGGCAGTATCTTCTACTACACCGATGCCGTGCTCACGAGCAATGCTCATCACTTCATCCATCTGAGCACATTGGCCGTAGAGGTGAACCGGAATAACTGCCTTGGTTTTATCGGTGATGGCCGCGCGAACTGCTTCCGGTTCGATGGTAAACGTATCCGGGTTCACCTCCACAAAAACGGGCGTAAGCTGCAGCAGGGCAATTACCTCTGCCGTAGCTACGTAGGTGAAACTCGGAGTAATTACCTCGTCTCCGGGTGCACAACCCAATGCCATCAAAGCAATTTGAAGCGCATCGGTACCGTTAGCACACGGTATAACGTGCTTCACCGAAAGGTAGTTTTCTAATTCCGATTGAAAGGATTTTACTTCAGGGCCGTTGATGTAGGCCGTTGAGCGTACCACGTCCAAAACCGCGGTATCTACTTCTTCCTGGATCTTCTCGTACTGTGTTTGGAGATCAACCAGGTGGATTTTTCTCATCAAAATAGGTTTTGAAAAAGGAATCGCGAAGATAGTACTTTTGTGGGGATTGCTGTCAGGTGTGGAGCATGTTTACAATTAAGTTATATTAGCCGCAAAGAACGCATTATGAGGGGTTTTGCTTTACTTCTGTTTGGGATAGCCTTTGGTCTGGGGCCGGTTTTTGGTCAGGTAAGTGTAAAAGATTCGGCCGTTGTGGTGCCGATGTTTAAGGTAAATTACACTTTCCAGATCCCGGGAGGAGACATGGCCGACCGTTTTGGAGTAAACTCCGTAGTTGGTGCCAGTTTCATGGTAAAAGACCGCAGGGGCTGGCTCTATGGTGCGGATGGCTTTTTTATGTTCGGCTCTGATGTGAAGGAAGACGATATACTCGACCCTATTTCTACCCCCAATCAAAACTTATTGGATGTAAACGGAGAGTTCGCCGATCTTCGGTTGTTACAAAGGGGCTGGGGCTTCAGTGCAAAATTTGGCAAGATCATTCCAACGCCATTGGGCAATCCCAACTCGGGGATCAAGCTCATGGGTGGAGTTGGCTTTTTACAACACAAAATCCGGATTCAAAACTCGGGTGCCGGGGCTCCGCAAATCCAAGGAGAGTATATTAAAGGATACGACCGCCTCAGCAACGGACTGATGCTAAGTGAATTTATAGGCTATCAATTTTTAGGAAACAAGCGCTTGATCAATTTCTATGCTGGATTTGAATTTCAGCAAGCATTTACCCAAAACCGAAGGTCGTTCAATTTTGACCAAAAAATGCAAGACACTACCGAGCGCCTCGATCTGCTCTATGGGGTGAGGGTAGGCTGGATCGTTCCCCTATATAAAAAGGTAGCGCGCGACTTCTATTTCGACTAAGCCCGAATTACTTTTCCATGCAATTGCTCTACAGCTTTTTGCTCGGCATGTACCACACTGCTTTGCGGTTGGCCGCCCCCTTTCATCCCAAAGCAAAATTGTGGGTAATGGGCCGCAAAGGCTGGCGCCAACGCATACCTACAAAGCGTGACCTCAATCGTCCGCTCATTTGGTTTCATTGCGCTTCGGTAGGTGAGTTTGAGCAGGGGCGTCCGCTCATTGAGGCATTCAAACAAGCCCGACCCAATTGGCAAATCTGGCTCACCTTCTATTCTCCTTCCGGCTACGAGTTGCGCAAAAACTACCCGTTGGCCGATCATGTGGAATATCTGCCGGCCGATACGGCACCCAATGCGCGGGACCTGATGCAGCTGTTGCAACCCAATGTGGCGGTGTTTGTAAAGTATGAGTTTTGGTGGCACACCCTTAGCGCACTCTTCCGGCAACAAGTGCCTACTTATTTGGTGTCGGGGATTTTTCGACCCGAGCAGGTTTTTTTCAAACCCTGGGGCAAGCCCTACCGCGCGGTGCTGCACCGCTTAGCGCACATTTTTGTGCAAGATGCAGCTTCAGCCGAGTTGTTGGCCAGCCACGGAGTGTCGTCCGTTTCGGTAGCAGGAGATACGCGTTTCGATCGTGTGGCCAAAGTAGCCGCAGAGGCCGAGCCGGTAGCGGGGTTGTCACAATTTGCAGACAACCAAATGGTTTGGGTGGCCGGCAGTACCTGGCCAAAGGATGAGGAACTGCTTTTTCAGCTGCTCGAACGCTTACCCGAAATTCGAGTGGTGTTGGCGCCTCACGAAGTGGGCGAGGAGCACCTTCAGCAGATCGAAACCCGTTTTGGAAAGCAAATTCAGCGCTATTCCCATTATTTAAAAGTGCCCTCCGATTGCCCGGTGCTGTTGATTGACAATGTGGGTATGCTTTCGCGCTTGTATCAATACGGGCAAGTGGCGTATGTGGGTGGTGGTTTTGGTGCTGGTATTCACAACACCTTAGAGCCAGCCACCTTTGGTGTGCCAGTGGTTTTTGGTCCTCGGTTTCAAAAATTTAGGGAGGCCAAGGAATTGATAGGCGTAGGTGGTTCTTTTTCAGTCCAGAATCAAGCTGAATTTCTGAAGATCGCGCAGGCCCTTTCTACCTCCGAAGAGCAAAGACACGCGGCAGGAAAAGCCGCACGCAGTTATGTTCAGAAGAATACCGGAGCTACAGAGACCATCCTAAAAAGCTTGCTTGAGGAAACTCAAAGCTGATCTTTCAATTCCAATACAAACCGCAAGGGCTGCCCGTTGCGCGATACCTCAACTTTAACTTTTTTGGAGCGGCTGCCGTGCAGATAGCCCAACACCTCATCAATGGTCATTTGCGTAACCGGTTGTCGGTTGAGGTATGTGATTTGATCGCCTTCGCGCAAGCCTGCCTTATAACCCGGGGAGTGGGACGGAGCATAAACAATGCGGTAAAATGCCAGCCCTGGCACAGGCGCCAGCACTTCTATTCCCGACCGGTTGTAGGTAAAAGACGATTTAAAATAACGGTTGGGTTTGATCCACATCACCGAATCAGCATAGTGAATCCGGCAGTGAAACCGTCGGAAAATTCCTGCGCCAAGAATGCCCTGTCGTTGCCCGATGGCAATGCTGGCCGCTACAAAAGCACTATCGGGGTAGTTGGCCACCGGTGAGTTGAGGCGGTAAGTGCCCAACTGGCAGCCATCGGTCCGGCCAATTTTTCCATGCACTTCTCCGTTCAGGCCTCGGCCAATCAAGGCGGGAAGCGTAGCTGTAGGCTCCGGCAAGTGGTGTGCACCAAACTGGTAAAGTGAGAGGGCGAAACTGGCACCCAAATCTGCCAATAGTTTTACCTGTGCCGTATCCTGTTGGTGCCAAACCGTTGCCTTGATGTAGGGTTTCCCATTTTGAATTGTGAGCGGAATGGCTGTCCAGCGGCCCCTTTTGGGAACGAATGCACGCCTGAGGGTAAGGTGTTTTTGCACGTAATTGATGTCTACCACAAATTCCTGGAACAGGTCGTAGCCCAACAGGCCATGAACATTCATGCCCATGGAACTCGAAAAATCGATGATGGCTTGCTCTAAGAAAACAACTTCGAGGTCTTGACCCACCAAGCCGGGCAAGTATAAAGTGTTGGCATAGGATTGAACTGCAGGAATAGGGTCGCCCTTGCCCAAACCCAGCAATTGCGTGTGCCGGTAGTAATTCAGCTGCAGAGAATCTTTGACCGAAAGTTGTGTGACCAATGTATGCCGCACTCCGGTGTCGAGAATAAAGTTGAGGGTATCAGAATCGTTGATGCGCAGTGGAATCACCACCAGGTTGTTCACCAACTTGAAAGGGATCCGAACCGAGTTGGTTTTGGGATGGACATATTTAAAGTGGTGTTTTTGGGCATTTAGATTACTGCCAAAAGCAAGGAGCAATAAAAGAAGGCCAAAGCACTGAAGCATAGGTGCCAAGATACTGCCTTCTGTACCAAGAATTGGCGGTTTTCTTCGGTTTGTTCGGGAATTAGAGAGGGTGTTTTAAGGTGTAGAAAGCAGGCGGTACCATGGGCTGCACGACGGGAAAGGGGAGGATGTGGAGTAAAAAACTGATGAATGTCATTTTTTCGGATGATCAAGGTGACCGGCATAGTGCTCTTGGGGAACTTAGCTTTGCTGAGGAATTAAACCGATACGCTTAAAGAAGATGGATGCCAGACAACACCTGTATTATGCCTTCGGAATTTTGGCGTATGCCATTGCGAAGGCAGACGGTGAAGTGCAGCCGGAGGAACGCGAACGCTTACAGGACCTCATTTATAAGGAAACGGGTCATGAACCGGATTTCGATTATGCGGAAATCATTTTTAATTTGCTTTGTCGGGATGGCCAACCTTTGTCCAGTGCCACCGGCTGGGCAATGGAGGCTTTTGAAAAAGGCAAACACCAACTGGGGCCGATGCTTCAGCAGCGGTTTTTGTTCATGCTCAAAGCGATAGCCAAGGCACATCCACCGATAACACCTTCGGAGCAAGCGATTATTTCTAATTTCTACCAATGGCTGGAGGAGCTACCGGCCAACCCAAACGCATGAGTGTCAACCCAATTCCTTTAAATCTAAATTCCATTGGCGAAATCCTTTTCGACACGGCTGCTGAAGGCCTGTTGATTGTGGACCATCGAGGCGTCATACAGTTGGCCAATCCAAGGTCTTGCGAACTGTTTGGTTACCAGCGTGGAGAGTTGGTGGGTTTGGGAGTAGAGGCTTTGGTGCCGAAGCGGATCGTTCACAAACACCGCGATTACCGCAAAACCTACCATGCACATCCTACCAAGCGGTCGATGGGGCAGGGGTTGGATTTGTTGGCGGTACGCAAAGATGGCTCCCAATTTCCGGTTGAAATTTCGTTGAACCATTTTCAGGTCGATGAAAAAAAGCTGGTGATGGCCTTGGTGACGGACATAACGCAGCGCAAGCAAGCTACCGATGACTTGCAACGCCTCAATCAAAAGTTGGAAGAGCGGGTAAAGGCCCGCACACGTGAGTTGGAAGATAGCCAGCGGCTCTACCGGGCCATTGCCCGTAATTTTCCTAACGGCACCATCAATGTGTTTGACCGTCAACTCAATTATGTTTTTGTGGAAGGCAAAGAATTGTTTCGTCTCCACGTTCAAAGCCAGAAGCTGGTGGGAACTTCCTACCTCGATCGGCTCGACCCTGAAATTCGGGACACCATCCAGCAACGGTTGGAAGAGGCCTTTGAAGGCAGAAACGTCAGTTTCGAAATCCCTCACAGAAACCAGCATTACCTCATCAGTGCCGTAGGCATGCCCAATGGCGACCAGCAGTTGGACCGCATTCTTGTGGTGGAGCAAAACATTTCGCAGCAGAAGAAAGCCGAATCAGACATACGTCAGGCGCTGCACAAAGAAAAAGAGCTCAACGAATTGAAGTCGAGGTTTGTCTCCATGGCTTCGCATGAGTTTCGCACGCCTTTGAGCACCATTTTGTCTTCCACCTCTTTGCTCTCGCGCTACAACGATCCCAAATTCGCCGAACGCAGGGAAAAACACCAAACCCGTATTCGCAATGCCGTGCACAACCTCACCAACATTCTCAACGATTTTCTTTCCCTCGAAAAGTTAGAAAAGGGCATTGTGGAGGTGCAGCGCTCCACCGTAGAGTGGGTGCCGTGGTGCAAGGATTTAGTGGAGGAAATGCAAGAATCTGCACCTGAAGGGCAAGAAGTGACGTTCTACCACGAAGGAGCCCCGGTTTCCCTTGTAATAGATGTGCACGTACTGCGGAACATTTTGCTCAACCTGCTTTCCAATGCCTTGAAGTATTCTCCGAAGCGACAAGCGGTGAAATTGCGTTCCCGCTTCGAAGGCGAAACCCTGTTGATTGAAGTACAAGACCAGGGCATTGGTATCCCCAAGGCAGAACAAGAGCACCTTTTTGAACGATTTTTCAGGGCCCGCAACGTGACCAACATGGAAGGCACTGGCTTGGGGCTCAACATTGTGAAAGGCTACATCGACTTGTTGGGCGGAAGCATCCACTTTGAAAGCGAAGAGGCAAAAGGCACCACATTCTTTGTTTCGTTACCCATTCACCCCCGAACATGAAAACCATTCTGCTCATTGAAGACAACCCCAACATGCTGGACAATACTGCCGAAATTCTCGAACTGGCAGGATATAAAGTGGCCACCGCCGAAAATGGAAAGGTGGGCGTAAGCAAAGCCAAGGAAATAGCTCCCGACCTAATTATTTGCGACATCATGATGCCCGAGCTCGATGGTTATGGCGTGCTGCGCATATTAGGCCGCGACCCTGCTACGGCTCGCATCCCCTTTATTTTTCTCACCGCCAAAGCCGAAAAAAGTGATTTCCGAAAGGGCATGAACCTTGGTGCGGACGATTACCTGGTGAAACCTTTTGAAGAAATCGACCTGTTGGACGCGATTGAACAACGGTTGAAACGCAACGCGTGGCTGCGGAAGGAGTTTGCCAAAGACCTGCAAGGGCTGGATGAATTTTTTGAAGGAGCCCATGCAGTGAATGCGCTCGATGAGCTTCCCGAGAAAGGTAGGGTGCGACAGTATGCTAAAAAATCCAACTTGTTTTATGAGGGGGACACCCCAGGCCATTGCTTTTTTGTAAATAGCGGTCAGGTGAAAACCTGGAAAATGAATGATCATGGTAAAGAGCTGATAACGGGCATCTATGGCAAGGGCGATTTTTTTGGTTACGAAGCCATCTTGGAAGGGGCCGACCGGCACGAATCGGCGGCAGCCATAGAAAATTGTGAGTTGGTGCTCATTCCTGCCGATGCCCTTTGGAGCTTGATCAACCGAAACCGGGATGTGGCCAACGCTTTCATTCGGATGTTGTCCAACAACCTCGCCGAGCACGAAGAGCGCCTGCTGAACCTCGCCTATGGTTCGGTGCGCAAGCGCGTGGCCGATGTACTGCTCGAATTGTATGAAAAGCAAGGCAAGGAGCAACACAATGCCGTGGGATTGCGCTTGAGCCGGGAAGACCTGGCGGGCATGGTAGGTACTGCCACTGAATCCTTGATTCGCACCCTTTCAGAGTTCAAAGAATCGGAGTTGCTGCGCATCAAAGGCCGTGAAATTCGAGTGGTAGATCCCGAAGGATTGCGCAAGGTGGTCCGTTATTTTTAACCGCCAACGGATGCGGTGAAGGCCACATGATTTGGTTTGTTTTTGCCTCCCTTCCATAACCTGACATCGATCATTTTTTGCTTTGAGGTGGCTCATTCCTAAAGCGGTTTGAGCGTGGTTTCTTTGAAGTATCAAAACTTTAAAGAACGATCAACCATGAAAAAGAATCACCTCATTGCCCTGGTCATCGCTTTATTGGTACTGGCATTTCCCTTTCGTTGGGCGTACCTCGAACATGAACTTCCAACGTTGACGCGCCTGGGTGCCTTCTTGTTTACACTGTTTGGTTTTGCGGTTGCGGGAGGCGTAGCCGGAGCGGTAAAAGTGAAAGTGACCCCAAAAACAAAAGTTGCTCATCCCGTAAACACCGAGGCCCATGAAAACTATCTTGCTGCCCACTGATTTTTCGGAAACGGCTCAAAAAGCTGCCGATTACGCCATCCACCTCTTTGGGTTGGATGATGTGAAATACATCTTGCTCAATGCTTATCAGGTGCCACACGCCGGAGCCAGCATGCTCGTGAGCATCACCGACATTCTGCGGCAGGAAAGTGAGCGTGACCTTGCAGATGAAACGAGTCGGCTTGAGTTCAAATATGGGAATAACCTGGCTTTGAGTTCAACCTCAGTCATGGGCGATGTACTCCATACCGTAGAAAAGTTGGTGGAAACCGACAAGGTAACTTATGTCGTAGTAGGCACCAACGGGGCCAGTGGTTTAAAAGAAGTGTTGGTAGGCAGCAATGCTGCTGCTATCATTCGCAAAAGCAAAGTACCGGTGCTGGTGGTGCCGCTTCAGGTAGAACTAACCACTTGGAAAAAGGTAGTATTGGCTACAGACTATAGTGCCATTCAAGATGTGAGGGTGCTCGACCCACTGCTGAATATGTGTATGGCGTTCAACAGTAAAGTGGACCTGCTAAATGTGCGCAGAGAACCCTTGGAAGTGACGTTGAAAAAATCGTTGATTGGCATGGCCCTGGATCATGCTTTTGATAGTGTGGAGCACGAATTCTGTTTTGTGGAAAACAACGATGTGGTAGAAGGTTTAGAGCATTACCTCCACGAAGTACAGCCCGACCTCGTGGCGATGATCCCACGCCACACCGGATTTCTCGATCGTATCTTTCACCGGAGTGTGACCAACCGAATCGCCATGCACACCACTTTACCACTATTAACGCTACCCATCACTTAGTGCATCTATCTCAATGAAGTTTGATCGTTGATTGATCTTGATTCCAGGGGGAGGCTTCCTGCACCCACTTTACTCGACCCAATATCCGATGAAGGTAGCTTCCCCTTTTTTCTCACCGCAAATGAGGCTTTAACGGAGAGCAGTATAGAACGCCGGATTTTGATCCGCCTTCGTAATTCGTAGGGCCATAGAGGAAAAGTTGAAACAAAAAACGGGAAGGCTTCGAAAAGCATTCCCGTTGAGTACCCCGGGCCGGACTTGAACCGGCACGACCGCAATGGTCAAGGGATTTTAAGTCCCTCGTGTCTACCAATTCCACCACCGGGGCAACTTTGGTGATGGCGTTCATCAAGCAAAAAAAATCCCTCGTTGTGAGAGGGACTTTCTTAAAAGAACTTGGAGCGAGAAACGGGATTCGAACCCGCGACCCCGACCTTGGCAAGGTCGTGCTCTACCAGCTGAGCTATTCTCGCTTAGGGTCTGCGAAAATATAAAAATGTGTGCAATTACAAAAAGCAGGGAGGAAAAATCAACCGTGGATAAAGCCTTTATTTTCCGATCAAAGTTTTGATCTGGTTGAGCTTTAGCAAAGCTTCCACCGGGGTAAGGTTGTTGATGTCGGTAGAGACGATCTCTTCCCGAATCTGTTCCAATACCGGATCGTCCAATTGGAAAAAACTCAACTGGTAATCTCCCGAGGGTTTGGCCTTTTCTACCCGCGGCTTGCTGTGGTTGGTGCTGCTATGGCTGGTTTCTAACTCTTTGAGGATTTGGCTCGACCGATCGAGTACTTGCCGGGGCATTCCCGCCATTTTCGCCACATGAATACCGAAACTGTGTTCGCTACCACCGGGAACCAGTTTGCGCAGGAAAAGCACTTTGTTGTTCACCTCCCGAATCGAGACGTTGAAATTCTTGATGCGCTCAAACGCCTTGGTCATGTCGTTGAGCTCGTGGTAGTGGGTGGCAAACAATGTTTTGGGCCTTGCGGGATGCTCGTGCAAAAACTCGGCAATGGCCCAAGCGATGGAAATACCATCGTAGGTGCTGGTGCCTCGTCCGATTTCATCGAGCAAAATTAAACTGCGATCGCTCAGGTTGTTGAGGATGCTGGCCGTTTCGTTCATCTCCACCATGAAAGTCGACTCGCCCAACGAAAGGTTATCTGAAGCGCCTACCCGCGTGAAAATTTTGTCGACCAGTCCAATGCTGGCTTGCTCGGCGGGCACGAAGCTGCCAATTTGTGCCATGATGACGATCAGTGCAGTTTGACGCAGCAACGCCGACTTTCCCGACATATTCGGGCCGGTGATCATCATAAGTTGCACCGCATCGTCGTTGAGCATCACATCGTTGGGAATGTAGGCTTCTCCTACCGGCAGCCGGGTTTCGATCACCGGGTGCCGACCTCCACGGATGTCCAACACTTTCGAATCGTTGATCTCGGGCTGTACGTAATTGTGCTTGTGGGCAACCGCTGCAAAAGACAGCAAACAATCCAATTGCGCCACCAGCTGGGCGTTCAGTTGAATGGGAGTGATGTAGTCTGCCAAATCCAACACCAAGGCGTTGAACAGTTGACCTTCCAGGGTCTGAATCTTTTCTTCCGCCCCGAGAATTTTACTCTCATAATCTTTGAGCTCCTCGGTAATATAACGTTCGGCATTCACCAAGGTTTGTTTCCGGGTCCATTCGGCCGGTGCTTTTTCCTTGTGTGCATTGGTGACTTCCAGGTAGTAACCAAAAACGTTGTTGAAACCAATTTTGAGGGAAGGAATGCCGGTGCGTTCGCTCTCTCGCTGTTGGATGCTCACCAGGTGGTCTTTGCCAGAGGTGAGTAAACTACGCAGTTCGTCTAGTTCCTGGTTGACCCCATCGCGAATCACATTTCCTTTCGCTACTTGCACAGGGGCTTCGGGTTGCAGCTCGCGTTCGATGCGTTCGCGAATGGTTGTGCACAGGTTGATGCGGTCGGCTATTTTGTCCAACTGAGACAAACCGGCTGCTTTGCAACTTTGCTGAATGGGTTCGAGGGCATTTAATCCTCGAAGCAGTTGCACCACTTCTCTGGGAGAGACCCGACCAACCGCCACTTTTGAAATCAGGCGTTCGAGATCGCCAATCTGGTTGATGTGTTGGCCAAGAATTTCTGAGAATTCCGGATGGTCGTAAGCGTGTTTTACCAGGGCCAGACGATCGGAGATGGCCGACGGGGCCTTTAAGGGCAGCGCCAACCACCGCTTGAGCATTCGGGAGCCCATTGGTGAAATGGTGTGGTCCAGCACTTCGATGAGCGTCACCGCATCGGGATGCGGGGAGTGAAACAGCTCCAGGTTGCGAATGGTAAACTTATCGAGCCAAACGTATTTTTCCTCCTCAATCCGCGAAATCGCAGTGAGGTGGCCCACCTTATCGTGAGCAGTTTCGGCCAGGTAGTGCAAAGCAGCACCTGCAGCAATGATGCCTGCTTCCAGATCATCGATTCCAAAACCTTTCAACGATTTGGTGCCGAAATGTTTGAGCAGGGTTTCGCGTCCAAAATCGGATTGAAAAGCCCATTCGTCTAAGCAATACGTGTAGAAACCCTCGCCAAAGGCCTGAGAAAACTGGTTTTTTTTGTTTCGGGGAAACAATACTTCTTTGGGCTGAAGGCTTTGCAGCAGCTTGTCGATGTACTCTTCCGAACCTTGGGCGACCAAAAATTCTCCGGTGCTAACGTCCAGAAACGAGATGCCCAGTTCTTTGCGGGCAAAGAAAATCGAGGCCAGAAAATTGTTGGAACGGTGGTCGAGAATTTTATCGTTGTACGACACCCCTGGAGTTACCAATTCGGTTACTCCGCGCTTCACAATGGTTTTGGTCATCTTCGGGTCTTCCAACTGATCGCAAATGGCGACTCGTTGCCCGGCCCTTACCAATTTCGGCAAGTAGGTATCGAGGGAATGGTGTGGAAATCCGGCCAGCTCAATGGTAGCGGCTGCTCCATTTTTACGCTTGGTCAGCACAATGCCCAAAATTTCGGAGGCTTTAATGGCGTCTTCACCAAACGTCTCGTAAAAATCGCCTACCCGAAAGAGCAACAATGCATCGGGGTGTTTGCCCTTGATGGCATTGTATTGCTTCATCAAGGGAGTTTCACTTGCCTTTTTAGATTTTTTTGCGGTAGCCAAATGTGGTGGATTTGCTTTTCTTTGCGGATGACCACAAAACCGGAATAAAAATAAAAAGACCCCTTTTTCTGCCGGGTGCGGGAAACCCTGAGTTATCAAGAGTTATGAACAGAAAGCTGAGTACTGCAGAGCTTCAACGGCCGAGTCCACAGGACTTCGCCCACCAGGCAAAATTGCCCGTCCGGGTGTTGTTGGACAACGTGCGAAGCCTCAACAATGTGGGTTCTGTTTTTCGTAGTTCCGATGCGTTTTTAGTGGAGAAAATCTACCTCGGTGGCATCACTGCTCAGCCACCTCACCGGGAAATTCAAAAAACTGCTTTAGGAGCGACTGAAACGGTAGCGTGGGAACACCACAAGGACACCGTAGCCCTGATCCGGCAACTCAAAGCTGAAGGAGTAGAGATTATTGCCGTAGAGCAAACTGAGCAAAGTGAATCCCTGGCTCAGTTCACGGTCCATGCAGACCGACCGGTGGTGTTTATAATAGGAAATGAAGTGTTTGGCGTGAGTGATGCCCTGGTGGAGTTGGCCGACCGGTGTGTGGAGGTGCCACAGTTTGGAACCAAGCACAGCCTCAACCTCTCGGTGTGTACGGGTATTTTGTTGTGGACGGCCTGCCACCAACTAAAAAAGCTCTCCTAAGTAGAGAGCTTTCGATATGCTGCGGGAAGTATCTCCCGATAAATTTTGTAACGCCTTATTTGCAGGACCAGCCGTTGTCTTCGTAACGGTCGAGGCCTTCGTTAAAAGCTGGTCCAGAAGAACAGAATTCTTCTTCCGTAGTTGTCCCATCGGTATTGGTGATCGAACAAGTTTTGCAACGTTCGCAAGATGCGAGTACCATTACACCAAATGCAAGGGCCAGGAGGGGAAACAATTTCTTCATAGCAATGATTTAAGAGGATGGTCAAATATAGGATTTATTTCATCCTCGGCGTTGGTGAATTTAGAACCCGGCAGAGGATTCCCGGGAACGGAAGGTTAAGTGGCGTGAAAGGCAGTTGGAGGGGAGATGCAGGAAAACAAAAAGCCGCCCTCACAGGGGCGGCTTTTTGTTTTTATTGTCTTTATCGTTGGTTTTTCCTTCTGCAGGTATAACCTTCGAATTCTAAGTCTTCCCGGTTGTCTTTGCCGCAGATTTCTTCTTCTTCGATGTGTGTGTTAACCGTATCTCCTGAAACCACAATGGGAGTTTCCAGTTGACAGAAATAACACTTGCGGCAAGACGCGGTGGAGAGCAACAGCACCAGGGCTCCAAGCATACAAAGTTGCTTCATCTACTCTCCCGGTTTGTGATTAGTTCAACAAGGTGTCGAAATCGTTATCGCCACGATAGGCAAGGAATTCAGCATCTACTTTGGCTTTGGCTTTCAAAGTAGCGTCTTTGGCAAAAGCTGCTTTTAAGTTGTTGATCACCAAATCTTTGTTGGATTTCCGTGCTCCGGCAATGGCTTTCAGGTAGTAGCCAGCAGCGGTGCTTTTGTCGTCGGATTGATCTACGATGTTGAGAGCTCCGTCAGCGTTGCCGCTCATCAAAGTGGCAAGGGCAGCGTTGAATGTTTGAGCACCGCTCATGTTGGAAACAGCGCTGGAGTAGTTTCCACCGATGATGTCGAGGATACCTAAGTTGTAGTTCACATCGTTTCCGGCAGCGGTGGCAGAGGAGAGCAACTGACGGGCTTGTGCGCGGTCTCCTTCGAGACGAGCGATAATTCCGAGGTTGTTGTTGATCACCGGGTTGTTGCTGGCCAAACCAGCAGCTTTTTGGAACTCAGCTTTTGCTTCGCTCACTTTACTTTGCAGCAAGTAGATGTAACCAACGTTGTTGGGTCCACGCCAATCTTTGGGATAAAGGCGGCTTGCATTTTGGTAGCACGCCAATTTTTCGCCCATATCATTGGTGAGGGTGGCAGCGTAGAGCAACTCTTCTACCGACAGTGAGTCGGGAGCAGCTTTGGTAAGGCGCGTAATTTCAGCGTCAGTGCGTGCTTGCTCTTCAGCGTTGATGGTAATTTGCGAACGACGTAGGTCGGGCAAAATTTGCTCACGAATTTCGGTGTAGGTAGCGGCCAGGTTTTTGATCTCTTCCTCACGCTTGTTGAGGTCGCTGTACATTTTCAGTACCCGAATGATCAATTGCTTATCCTGAATGCTGGACATTTCCATGGCTTTCTTGAAACCATCCCAGTCTTCACCTTTTCCTTGGAGGGCCATGAAGCCTTCGGCAGAAGCAGCTTCTACTTTCGAACGACGGAACTGACGCGCCAAAGCTTTGCTGGCGGAAGAGGCACGATCGTTGGCCAGGTTTTCGTTGAGAGAGATTTCTCCATCAGGAGAAGCGTAAGCAGAAATGGTTACGCCTTTAAAAACCAAACCACTCTCAGCACCATCGGAGATGAAATCCATCATGGCTTTCATGTCTTCATCGCGCAATTCAGGGTTGCGCACTTGAGAAGAGTTAACGAGGTAGTGCAAGTCAGCGGAGATGGACCGTGGAATTACCTTTTTAAATTCGTCTTTACCAAGGATAGGACGATCATCGCTTTGCACCCACAACGAAGTGGCGATGGTACCTTTTCCAACTTCTACTTCGTCAAACACTTTTGATTTGCCTTTGAAGATTGCTTCTGCTTTGGCATAGACCAATACATCAGCTAAGTTTTCAGAGTAAGGCACAGAAGTGGTGTAGGTGTAGGAACCACCTTTTTCGAAGTTGATTTTTTGTCCGTCTCCGTCGGCATCTTCTCCAATCAACATGATTGGATCCATTTCCTTCACAACGTTGCCGGAGGCGTCTTTGATCACAGGAGTAACCTTCACCGTGGCCTTTTTGTGAAAGTACTTAGGCGGGAACTTACCGGTAGCGGTAATGATAACCGTATCTCCATGCATTTCCAGAGGATCAGGAGTAACGTCATAAGTGATCGTGGGCGCATTCTTCTTCATCTTGTTCAGCGGGTTACAGGCCCAGAACCCGAGGGAAACGATCACTGCCGCGACAAATGTGGTCAGTCTAAGACTTTTCATTCTTATTAGTGGTTGATTTTGTCGAATATGAGAAACTGATATTTGGCATCAGTTCAATTCAATTTGCAATAATAACTAATGTTTTTATATTTTGAAAAGCAGGGAATCAAGAACTAACACAGGTTTTATACGTCATTCAAGTAGTATTCTACTTACACCTTCCGGATGGTCTTCGGCCATTACCTCCAGGATTCTCTCAAAGTCTTCCGGTCGCTTTAGAAAATCGATCTCAGTAGTTTCGATAATCAACGTGCGCTGTTGTGGGTGTTTTTGAAAAAAGTCGAAGTAGCTGTCCTGGATGCGTTGCAGGTATTCATCAGTGATTTCCTGTTCATAGCTACGGCCGCGTTTTCGAATGTTGTCCTTCAGGCGTGGCAAGTCAACATAGAGGTACACCAAAAGGTCTGGTTTGGGCAGCGCCTGCTCGATGATATTGAAAAGGGTATTATATAAGGTAAACTCGTCTTTGTCCAGGTTGGCTTTGGCGAAAATCAAACACTTGTAGAACAAATAGTCCGAAACCATCAGTTGGTGAAACAGGTCGAGGCTGGTGAGTTGGTTCTTCAATTGTTGGTACCGCTCGGCCAAAAAAGACATTTCCAATACGAAAGAATAGCGCTCCGGATGCCGATAGAATTGGGGCAAGAAAGGATTGTCAGCGAATTCTTCTAAAATTAGTTTAGCTCTATACCGTTCGGCCATCAGGTTGGCCAGGGTAGTTTTCCCCGAACCGATATTGCCCTCGATGGCAATGAACTGGTATCGGCTCAAATCAGGAGACATACGGAGCGGAATAGCGGATGACCGAGGAATCGGATAGTGCGGACGACAATTCGGCCACGCTTTGGTTCATCCCCGGAAGGGTGAGCTGTGGAGCAATCTCCAACAAAGGAAGCAGGGTAAATTGCCGTTGGTGCATTCTTGGGTGGGGCACTTGGAGGCGTGGAGTATCCAATATTAAGTCGTCGATCAATAAAATGTCAAGGTCGATCACTCGAGCTTCATAGCCATCAGTCGTTTTACGCTGTCGCCCCATTTCCGATTCAATCTTCAATAAAGTATCGAGAAGCAACTCCGGGGATAGCTGAGTATGAACTCCCACCACTTGGTTGAGAAAGTCGTTGGGGTGCTCAAACCCCCAAGCCTTGCTTTGATAGACATTTGAGGCCTTCCATACCTTCCCAACTCGCTTTTCAATGTGTTGGTAAGCCAGCTGTAGCTGACGCTCCGGCTGGTTCAGGTTGCTTCCCGTTAGTAGGTATGCGCTGAAAGTCTCCATTTTGACGCGGCAAAGATAGCAATCCCGCTATCCTGCGGGTGGGCGTCCGCCCGTGGATTTATTTAACCACTAATGTAAATGCCACTTGAAAGACCAGACATAGGAACTACATTTGAATATCACCTGCTAAACACTTAACTAAACCAACAATTACCAATGAAACAGTTTTTTAAATTCATGTTCGCATCCATGGCTGGGTTTCTGGTCTCCGGAGTTCTTCTGGTGATCATCTTCTTCATGGTGCTTTTCGGCATGGTTTCCGGATTTTCCGAATCTTTTTCCAAAGAAAAATCGGTAGACATAGAAGAGAATTCAGTGTTGCACCTCACCTTGAAGCAACCCATTGTTGATCGCGCTGGCAAAAACCCTTTTGAAGACTTCAACTTCGGCAATTTTTCTTCCAATAAAAAAGTAGGACTCGGCGATTTCATCGAATCGATAGAAAAGGCCAAAGACGACGATAACATCAAAGGTATCTACATGGACCTTTCGGGTATTCCTGCCGGTTTGGCCACCCTGGAAGAAATGCGCAACACCTTGGTTGACTTCAAAGATTCCGAAAAATTCATCATTACCTACGGTGAAAATTTGAGTCACGGGGCATATTACCTGGCCTCGGTTTCTGACAAAATCTTTCTCTATCCTGAAGGTGGCCTCGACCATACTGGTTTGAGCTCTGAGGTGATGTTCCTAAAAGGAGCTATGGACAAACTCAATATTGATGCCCAGATCATTCGTGGAAAAGGCAACCGCTACAAAAGTGCCGTGGAGCCTTTTATGTATGACAAGATGAGCGAGGAAAGCCGTGAGCAAACCTCCCGCTTCATGGGTACGATCTGGAACAACATGTTGGCTGGCGTAGAAGACCAGCGGGGCATCTCGGTTGACAAGCTCAACATGATGGCCGACAGCATCTGGATCACCAATTCCCGCTCCGCCATGGAATACGGCTTGGTCGATGGCGTACACTACGAAGATGAGGTACACGATACCCTCCGTGGCCGCCTTGGCCTTGAGGCCGACGATGAAATTGAGCTGGTATCCCTCAACGACTACATCAAAGCACCTAAGTCCAAAGAAGACGAGGACGAAGGTGACGATGATGATCCAAAGCCTTGGGAAATCAAGGAAAAGGTAGCCATTGTTTATGCTGCTGGTGAAATTCGCAGTGGCAAAGGCAACAACCAAATGATCGGATCAGAAACGGTAGCTGGTGCGATTCGTGAAGCGCGCAAAGACACCAACGTGAAGGCCATCGTTCTTCGGGTGAATTCTCCCGGAGGAAGTGCCCTGGCCTCGGATGTGATTTGGCGTGAGGTCACTTTGGCCAAGGCTGCTAAACCCTTTGTAGTGTCCATGGGCAACCTTGCTGCCTCCGGTGGTTATTACATTGCATGTGCCGCCGACAAAATTTACGCCTCTCCACACACCATCACCGGATCCATTGGAGTATTTGGCATGTTGCCCAACCTGCAGGGCTTCTGGAATGAAAAACTCGGAGTTACTTTCGACCGGGTACAAACCAATACTTATTCCGGCCTTGGTAGTCCTAACCGCGGGTTGGCCGATCGTGAGCTGGAGGTAATCCAAGCTTCGGTAGATGACATTTATGATACCTTTCTACAACGGGTAGCTGAAGGCCGTGGTCTCACGGTAGAGCAAGTAGATGAAGTGGCCAAAGGCCGGGTTTGGAGTGGCATTGATGCCATTGAAAAAGGCTTGGTTGACGAGTTTGGCAACCTTGACGATGCCGTTGCTTACGCTGCCGAAGCGGCAGGGTTGGAAGAAGATTCGTACAAGGTGAAAGGTTACCCAGAAGAAGAGGATCCCTTTCAGGAATTCATGGAAGAACTCTCGGGAGAGGCCAAGGCTTCTGTATTGGAAGATGCGCTCGGAACCGATTTCCAATTGTACCAGTATTTGAATACTATTCGTAACCTCGAAGGCATTCAAGCCATTATGCCCTTCTACATGACCATAGAGTAACAGGCTGTTAAGCGAAGTCTAATTATGGCAGGGATCACTTCTTTAGAGGTGATCCCTTTTTTATGGGCATTGGGCAACGAAGGCCTTCTGTTTCATACTACTGAATCGGTTTTCCGAGAGTGCACCAATAGAGTTACCCTCCTTTATGCTCCTCTTCCATTCATTTGGGTGGAGGAACAGTGCTCTTTACAACTTCACCGGCTCCGGTGTTGGGGATTTCATCGATCAAGGTGTCGACCCCAAA
>ERZ1740068.354-NODE-354-length-24783-cov-8.755379_pt1 | contig 24783 bp, 18 predicted proteins | sample MGYA00581735_ERZ1740068 | MGnify/ENA primary metagenome ERZ1740068 (study PRJEB43018, sample SAMN04849740) | marine metagenome | isolation source: floating plastic debris | place: Pacific Ocean | collected 2008-08-30 | study: EMG produced TPA metagenomics assembly...
CGGAAGATACCTTAGTGTTGTTATTACCTGAAATTAAACCGGGATTTAACCCGGAAGAAACAGTAATGTATCTATAACCTGTGAATAAACAGGGCTGACCCGAAAGATACCGTACTGACTCTACTACCTGTAATTAAACCCGGTTTATGCAATAGGAATTCGTTATGAGGGTTTAAAGGGCAATAAATCAGGAACTTACATTCATGAATCGTAGCACCGCTACGGTGAATGAAGATAAGTTAGCTTTGCGACTGATTTGCAGCAATTTAAGACCGTAATAGATTAGCTATTGCTTATTCCGGGTTAAAACGGGTTCAAACAAATTCAAACCTAAACACAATTAATGACTGTTTGGTGGATTGCAGCATAATTCTATACAGGTAGTCCGGTATTGAGGTGCATTCATTTTAACACCTTAGATTAGCTAATCTAAAATCACTATTCCCAGACCTTTAAAACAGGCAATTTATGCTGCTTGCATCACAATTTTCTTGTTATCAGAACACTGATTGTAGGTAAAATACAAAAAAAATTTCTTGATCTTAATATAATTTAATATTACCTTTGAATAATATCATTTAAAGATGCTACAGCTAGGCATCCATTTTTGAGAACACAATTAAAAAAATTCACATGGGTATATTACGCAAACTATTTACCAGAAAAGGTGAGGAAAAGCTCACCCTCAAGTATGACAAAGCCGAAAAGTACTGGACAGTACAAAAGGCAGGAAGTATTCTATATTTAGGGACCAAAGAACAATGTGGCAAGTACCTGGCCAATCATCAGGTGACGCACATGGCTTAGATCTCTCCGGGCCGACACCAGCTATTAATTCCTTTGAGAAGTCTCTCATCAGGAAAGTCTTTCCCGCAAAACATCTCTGTAAGACTTGCCCACGGGCAATTTAAGGTCTTTGATTTTAACCTGATTACCTTCCACATACTCCAGACACCGGAGTGATATAATGTAGGACTTATGTATTCTGACAAACTGCTGAGGAGGCAGTGTTTGTTCATAACCTCTGAGCGTTTCAGAGGTGATCAACACCTTGTCAGTCAAATGTAGCTTGGCATAGTCTCCAATGGATTCAATGTAGACAATGTCAGTAAAATTGACCTTGAACAACTTCTTATCTACTTTCACAGTGAGGTAGGTTGAATGTGTAAGGTCCTGAGCAGACTGTTTCACAACCTTCTCTACAGCGGCGTAAAACCGGTCAAAGCCAAATGGTTTCACGAGGTAATCAACAGCATTCAATTCAAACCCCTCCACCGCATAGTTGGGATAAGCTGTTGTGAAAATCACTAAAGGTTTCGTTTCCAAACCTTTGTAAAAATTAATACCAGAGAGTTTGGGCATATTGATGTCCAGGAAGATGAGGTCAACGTTCTCTGAACGCAAAACCGTGCCTGCTTCCAGTGCATCTACACATTCGGCTATCAGCTCCAGCTGATCATGGTCTGAAATGTAGGACTTCAATACATCCCTGGACAGCGGTTCGTCATCTACTATGATACATTTGATCTTTTCCATCTTGATTCAGTTTGATTGATTAACCCGAAAAATTCGGGACTTATTTGTACTTAGTTTATAATTGTCTGACTAATAGCGTAATTGATTTTTTCTGTCCAGAAATGCACATCCACTTTCTGGGTGTTTTCTTTTTTTCTAAATGTTGCATTTTGATCTGGAAATCAATCACTTGTGCGCAAGGGTTTAGTTTGTCATGAAAAATTAAGGTTAAGTTATCAAGCGGCCAACAGGTGACATTACTCCTCCCACCGGATGGTTATCTCCACCGAAAATGAGGTGGGCTCATCGGTAATCTGCAGGTCGGCGCGGCCTCCATAGATCAACGCCAGCCGTTTTTTGACATTTTCAATACCAATTCCACCATATTCCCCAGACTCTGTCTCATCTACCTGTCCTTTGTTATTGCTGATTTGAAAGTACAATCCCTCTGCAGTTACATTAAGTGCGATATCCACAAAACTATCTCTGGATGTCCCCTTGAGTCCGTGCTTGAAACTATTCTCCACCAGTGGAAAAAAAAGCAGTGGCGGAATGGACACCTGCTCCACAGAACCGTTAGTTACAAAACTGATTTTACAAGACTCATCCAACCTGATCTTTTGCAGATCGAGGTAATCTTTCATCACAGCTACCTCCTTCTCCAGCGGGGCCATCTCGTCAGATATTTCGTACAGCATATAGCGCAGCATCCCAGACAGCTTCAAAACTACCTCCGGCGTCTCCTTAGACCGTTGTAAGGAAAGCGCAAAGATGCTATTCAGGGTATTGAAGAGAAAGTGTGGATTTACCTGACTTTTCAGCGCACTCAACTCCAGTGACAGATTCTCTTTTTCTGCCTGCTCCAGCAAAAACCAGGATTTACTGAGCTTCAGTAGTGTGGAAATGACAATGTAAATAAAGAAGATAAACGCCAGGATCTTGCGGTCAATGAAAGAGACAATGTATAACTCTACCGGCAGGATAGGGATCATCAGTTCAAAGATGAGCTCATGGAGCAGGACTGCAAGCCCTATATTGGCCACATTGAGCAAAACAAACAGGTAAAGCCTGGAATAGCTGAAAAACGCAGGAATGAGCTTTCTGATGTTCACGTAGACTAAAATGAGCAGTGGAACGTGAAAAAAAGCCGCATAGATGTAGTCAATCAGCTTGAGGAAACTGGAGATAGAGAAATAGCTGCCGATAACATAGAAGGACAGCACCCAAAAAGCAAGGTGCTGTACCCATCTGATACTGGTGATTTTCTTAAACATCAGGGTGTTGCTTTAGCATACATGGCTGATTCTTCAAATACGCTTTCGTCATCAGAGTACTTGTCCAGAAACTTCTGTATCTCTTTAGGCTGCGCAGTGATGAGCACCTTATCATCGATAATTTCATGTCTGATTCGGATAAGATTACTTTCAAAAAGATCCTTGAGTTTATCTTGATCAAAAACCTTGAGTTCCAGTCGCTCCTCTGTTAACTGCACTTTTAGAAAAGTATGTACGGGAAAGTAGTTTTCTGAAGCCCCGTTATTATCGTCCAATCCACCCTGCGGATATAAATCCATGAATAAATTATCCCCTATCTCCACAAAATGTGCTTTAAAAGATGAAACCTTTTCGCTATTCTCATAAAAGTCCATCACGTAGTAATCATCTTTCTTTTTGTTTTCAGGGACTTTAAAGTGCTCCAGATCATCGATTTTGATTTTCACCAGGTTATTAAGCTGCGTTCTGAGGGTATCTTTCCAAACGATGGTATCTCCTTTCTCGATCACATAATCACCCGTATCCACCACGCTGCCATCGTCTGAGCTAAAAGATATCTTCATATCTACTTTGGCTTCTTTATCTTCTGACACCGCTTGTTTGATTGCGTTTCCAATCGTGTAGCGTACCGAGGAAAATCGGATATAATCTTTGTCAGAATCTGCGGAGACCCACTTGCCGATGACTTCATCTTTCCTTACCACTGTATCGGCAGTAAAAATAGGATAAAGTGAATAAACACCACAGGAGGACATCAGCCCCACGAGGATGATGCATGTAAATAATAAATTCTTTTTCATTGCTTTCAGATTTTAGTGATGCTCAATATTCGCACTTTGAGTCGCGTCTCACTAAAAATATCGGTAAACGTCCAAAAGGACAAGGTCAACGTCCGCTGCAGTCTATTTTGAGTAGTACTGGAGCCTGTTGAGCAAATCCTCGCGCTGGTCTTTGACGATGGGCACCTCAATTTCATTGATAAAGAGGTTTTTGTAGCCAATCTTATCCACCTTTTGCAGATTTACTACATAAGACCGGTGACATTGAAAAAATTGATTGCTGGGAACCAACTGGGTGAAATACTTCAAACTGGATTTGAGTACGTGCTTTTTTTGCGGGGCAATGATTTCGATGTAATTACCACTGGCTTTCACCAGCAGGATGTCATCAAACTTCAGTTTCACAAAGTAATTATCATCCTTGAGAAAAATCGCATCGTTGATGACAAACTCTGTATCTTCTTCGGGCGTCTCCTGCACGCTTTTACTAAACCGTTCCAGTGCAATCTGGATGGCGACATCAAGATTGTCTTCATCTACGGGCTTGATCAGGTAACCATAAGGCATCGTCTTCACGGCATCCTCCATGGTCTCCCTGTCACGAAATGACGTGAGGAAGATGTACGGGATACTGTACTCCTGCTGTAACTGCTGCGCCAACCAGATACCTGTCTCCTGTCCCTTGAGTTGTATATCCAGTAGTGCGATATCTGGTTTCAGACTTTTGATCATCGTAAGACCGTTTCTGGCATTGTTGGTTGTGCCCAAAACATCATATCCCTTTTCTTCCAATGACAATATAAGTCCTCTTGCTATTAATGGCTCATCCTCAATGAGTACAATAGTAATTCCTGACATATTCTCCCTTTTCCCTTAGCTATGGTAAAACCCGGTCAAGTATAAGTAGATTTGATTGAAAACCCACACAATGTGTCGGTTTTATACCAGCATAAGTAGCGACTTTACGATGATTGCAACCAACTGTCTCTCATTGGTCAGCATTCTTACTCAGTAGACGGCTGCTATCTTTCAATAACAGCGTTTTGACCAGTTCATCAAACCAAAGGGTTATTTACGTCTTTTACTCCTGCTATATAATCTTGGTCCGGCAGTCCGGTGGCCCGGCAATCCGGTGGTCCGGCAATTCGCAGGCCCGATGCTGCGGTTACCTCCTGCGCCCTTTGCGTCCCCCGGAGTGGCCTTTGCCAGACCGTCCACCGGAGGATCTGCCATAAGGTTTGTGTCGGTCGTTTCTGCTGCGTCCACCGCGTCCTTTACCTCCTTTTCTTTCAGACCTGCGCTCTTTGCCGTCGGGATCACGATCTATGCGTACGGCTCTGCCTTCTATCTCCAGGTTATCAAAGTTGCCGTCAATGGCACTGGCATGCTCCTGTTTGATCTGGAAGAAAGAGTGCGTATCATTGAGAATCACGTCTGTAAAGTCCCGCTTGAGCAAACCAGACTCATGGACAAGAAACTCTACCAGATCCGACGGGCTTGCACCGTCCATTCGCCCCACATTGATGTAGTAGCGATAATGTCCATCTTCATTTCTTCTGGGGCGTTCTGAATCGTCTTGCTCTTTTTTCTTTTTGGAAGAAGCTTTTGTGGTAGCACCACCGTGGTCATTGATGTCCTCATTTTTACGGTTAAGGTTCATCTGATCAAGCTGACCGTCTATCAGGATCTTAATCAGTTCTTCCTTGGAGTACGCCTCCAGGCTCTCCACAGCAGTAGCCAGTTCCGGCGCATGCTCTTCCTGTAAATCTGCACTCTCTGGCAGGGTATCAGTCCAGCGTTTCAGACGTTGAGAGACAATTTCTGTTGTGGTGGGCACGTCTACTTTTTCAAAAGAGATCTTCAGGTCTTTGGCCAGAAAGCCCAGTCTACGGCTATCCCGCTTGGTAGTGATCGCCAGCGAAATCCCCGACTTACCACCACGGGCAGTACGGCCACTGCGGTGCGTATAATATTCCAGCTGATCCGGAAGGGCATAATGGAAAACATGCGTTAAGTTATCAACGTCGATTCCACGCGCTGCCACATCAGTAGCGATCAGCAGTTGCAGGGCATTGGATTTGAACTTGCCCATGACACGGTCCCGTTGATTCTGAGAAAGGTCACCGTGCAAAGAATCTACACGGTAGCCTTCACGGCCCAGGTCATCAGAGAGCTTTTGTGCATCTATCTTTGTTCTGGTAAACAAAATGCCTTTTAAGCCCCCGTCACTGTCAAGGTACCGGCGCAGCACTTCCTTTTTGTCAGTAGACTTCACCACCACATATTGGTGAGCGATGTTGGTATTGACAATGTTCTTCGCGGAAATTCTTACCTCCTTAGGATCAACCATGTATTCTTTAACAATGCGCTTGATTTCATTGGGCATTGTGGCAGAAAACAGCCAGGTGATCTTGAAGTCCGGTGTAAAAGACAGGATTTTATCCAGCTCCTCTTTAAAGCCCATATTGAGCATTTCGTCTGCTTCATCCAGGATGAGGTATTCGATCTGGTCGAGTTTGATAGCCTTTCTGTTGGCCAGGTCTATCAACCTGCCGGGCGTCGCCACCACTACCTGATGAGGTTTCTTGAGGTCTTTGATTTGCCCTACAATATTGGCTCCGCCAAAAACTGCCAGACTCTTGATGCCTTTCTGGTATTTGGAGAAAAGCTTTAGCTGATTTTCTATCTGCTGGCATAGTTCCCGCGTGGGAGCCAGTACCAATGCCTGTACATGTGGGCTGTCAGCATCAATATTTTCCAGCAGAGGCAAACCAAAGGCTGCTGTTTTACCAGTTCCCGTTTGTGCCAACCCAATGAAATCAGACTGATTTTCAATGAGATATGGAATTGTTTTTTGTTGGATCTCGGTAGGTGTTTCAATACCAAGTTCAGGGAGGGCCTTCAAGATATCATCCGATAATCCAAGGCTGGAAAAGTCGCTCAATGTATTTCTTTTTGAATAAGATGCAAAAGTAGACAATTGATTGCTCAATATTTACAGTTTCGCCAAATAAGCGTATTTTATCATCAAAGTTTATCGGTTATAAAATGCGTCGCTACCATCATTTAATTTGTAATGACTTTGCAGCACACCACTTCCAGTACCATACAACGCAAAATCACCACACTTCACCTACAAAAACCGCTTACACATCGAATATGGAGTTTGATACCTTCTTTATCTATATCAATCGCTGTACATTTACCTGAATGAGAAAGATCAAATCTTTATCAGATCTACTTTTTGATTACCATAATTTTTTTTCACCACTTAATAAAAATCTACCAAAATGGCTAAAACCGACGCAGTACAAGAATTTATAAAAACAGCAAAAGAAACCAACGGAGTTCATGCTGTCACTGTCGTAGAAATAGAATCAGGGATGGCTCTGGGAACTTTTTCTACTGGAAAACTGGATCCTGAAGTCGCCAGTGCCTACAACGTAGAAGTTGTAAAGGCAAAATTAAAAGCAATTGAAGCATTGGGTTTAAAAGAGACGATAGATGATATTTTAATCACATTGACATCTCAATACCACCTAATCAACTGTACCGAAAATGGTGCACACATGATCTATCTGGCTGCAGATAAAGACAAATCTAACCTGGCAATACTTAGAAGTATCGTAAGGAAGGGATCAGAGTCTATTAAAGCTCAATTATCATAAATCATGAAGCGCTTCAAAAACAATGGAGCATCTGATAGATGAATTCAAGAATAGTATGAAGGTCATACAGGCCATGAGCCTGTATGATTTCCAGCATCAAAAATTTCTGTTTGCAGACAAAGCTCTGCCCGAGGTTTCTTTCTTAGTTGCTATGGCAGAAGAACTTTGTTTTGAAGACTGCGAATTTTTGTACTTTGAGGGTGAGCAACATCACTTCTTTGTAAGGATCAGAAAAGATAAAGAAGTGCTCGCTATACTTTTAATCGATCAAAACAAATCTTATAATAAGATCATTTTGGAGCACAAATGTGCTGAGTTTCTGGAAAAAGTAACAGGATAACACAATAGACCCCGATCATGCAAGCCATACTTGACAACATTAATGAGCACTTTGAGAATTTGTCCTGTTGCTTTATCACCAATAAAGCTGATGTAGGACAGTTCACAGGAGACATTGGCTCGTTCGAGGAACTTGATCAACCAATACAACATTGGCTCAACTGGCTCTACAAAACGCCTGAAAGATTCAATTTTCTACGAATAAGGCTTGCTGGAAAAATAGAATTGTGCATCAAAAGGCTATCTCAAAGCCACTATTTGTTTGTCATCAACAAAGAAGAAAATGTGGCCAGGTTGCTTAACTACCTCAAAGGAGTGGTATCAACAGACCTTGAAACCGATATTTCTGCTGAAGAAAGGACCACTCATACGGCAACTCCTGCTCACGTAGATGATAAGATCATGGATGCGCTGCGAATCCAGAGACTCATTATTCCTGATAAGGAGTCTATTGGTAAGAATTTTAAAAAGTTCTTCGTATTTCACCAGCAACAGGATACCGTTGGAGGGGACTTCTATTGGTATCAAAAAACAAGCAACGGTTTACTGCTTGCTTTGATCGATTGCACCGGACATAGTGTAGAAGGAGCAATGACCTCAATGGTGTGTAATTCCTTACTAAATCAAGCTTATTCCAGATTTGATGAAAATAATCCACAGGGTCTTTTGACAGATTTCTATCAACAGCTGGTCGATTACAATGAAAAAGCGAAAAGTAGTATTGACTATGGTATTGGCGCAGAAATTGGCCTTTTCTTTTTCAATGAGTCTGATCAGCACATCAAGTTTTGCTCTACGGGTATTTCAGCATACCTGAGAAAGAAAGATGGAATAGAATTACTCAAAGCAAGAAAGATAATGGACTACACAACGATAGAGAAAGCAATTTCTGTTTTTGACATTGACCGCGGTGAGGTAATCGAATTGTATTCCTTCACCGATGGCCTCACGGATCAGTTTGATGCCAATGATGCAAAAAAACTAGGCTATCGTGGTGTAAAACGCATGATAGAGCAGGAGCAAAAATTTGATTCTAACTACTACAAAGGTGAAATTGAGAAATGGAAAGGTATCAATATGCAGTACGACGATATCACCTTAGTAGGCATGGCTATCTAAATTTATTATCCTAATTATGAGCAACCTACATAGCATCATTTATACAAGTAAGTCCACTATTAACTGGACTGATAGTGAGTTAAAGGGGCTATTGAATAAAGCGCATCATAAGAACCAACAGCGAGGCATCACCGGTATCCTTATCTATATCAATGATAGGTTCATTCAGGTCATAGAAGCGGAAAATCCGCTGGTCCTTCATCAATTAATGGAGACCATTCAAATGGATGAGCGGCATGAAGAAATCTTTACCCTGTTTCAGTCACCAATTTTAGAACGTGCCTTTCCTTCATGGACCATGGGGCTGCTGAAGTGTGCAGATGCCAGGGAGTTTGAAGAATTATCTGGATATGCAGACGTAGACCTTTTCATGCAAGACATCAGAACCTGGAATAGATGGAACCCGGCATTCGAATTTCTGAAATTGTTTTATCAAAAAAATACTGGTTTATAAGGTTTAAGATTCCTTCTGTCAATTAGCACCTTTTAAGTGCTGCACTACTCTTTTCCTTCGAAAACGGAGCATTTCCGATGAAAAATATATATATTCATCGAAGGGAAAACTGGAATCTATTGAAAAATGAATCACTACTTACCTTCGCTGAAAACCACTTAGTGAGATTTACTTACTTTCCGGAATTATCGCTTGCGGAAGAGTATTTCAAGCCGGTCAGGGAACCCATGTTTCCGGAAAGGTATCAGCAAATCATGCGAGACTTTACCAATTTCTGCGAAGCACACAAGCCTGAGAATCTTCTGATCAATATGCAGGACAAAGCGATCATCTTAGAGGAGGAGTTACAACTTTGGATGAAGCAGGAAATCTATCCCCGGCTGGCAGCAGCAGGCGCCGTGAGGAAGGGCTACCTGGTACACGATGACTTCTATTCGCAGTTGTCCATAGCCAATACCGCAAAAAATACCATCAACAGTGAGTTACACTATTTCGAAACCCGCGAAAAGGCACTGGCATGGTACGCTGCTACGGCAGACCGCAAACAGGGTTAACTGTCAGGATAAGTATAGCTGGAGTTTTTTCTGGAAGGCTTCAGGATTGAATGGTTTCACCACCATGTCATCCATCCCCACAGCTTTGACTTTAGAACGTGTCTCCATGAAAGCGTTGGCAGTCAGCGCAATAATGGGGATTTCCTGGAAGTAGCTTGCGCTCATTGCTCTGATCCGCAGTGTCGCTTCAAAACCATTCATCTTGGGCATCTGCAGGTCCATCAGGATCAGGTCAAAATCCTTGTCGCCAATTAAGTCAAGGCACCTACGGCCATTTTCTGCCCAGACCACCTCATAACCCCATTTGATAAGAAATCTTTCTGCCAGCAATTTGTTGACCTCATTGTCTTCTACCAATAGAATCTTGCCCTGGGCACTTTCAGCCATGCCTCGCTTACCAGTCATCTTTTCTGGAGTGCTGCTAATCTTCTCAGGACCCACTGGCAAGGTGATGGAGAAACGGAAAGTACTACCCTCACCCACTTTACTATCAACCAGGATATCACCTCCCATCTTGTGTAGTAATCGCTTGGTAATGGTCAATCCTAGTCCGGTCCCACCATATTCGCGAGACGTATGCATTTCTGCCTGGATATAAGGGCTGAAGATCGTATTCAGCTTCTCATTGGCAATACCAATCCCGGTGTCAATCAGTTCAAAATTTAAACTGGCGGTATTAGCCGGACCTGCCTTGGACTGCACGTTGAGTGTAACCCCACCTTCATGGGTAAATTTCAAAGAATTGGCTATGAGGTTAACCAGCACCTGCCGTATCCTGGTCTTGTCGCCTAATACGCGGTCTGGAACACTACTGGTAAAGTTTACTTTGAAAGTCAGGCTTTTGACCTTGGCCTGAAACTCAAAAGAGTGGTGGAGTTCTTTCAGCAAGGAATGAAGGCTGAAGTCTTGTTGTTCCAACACCAGCTTACCCTCTTCTATTTTGTTGAAATCCAGGATATCGTTGACCAGTGAGAGCAGGTGTTCACCACTATCTTTGAGCAACCGCAGGCTTTTTTGCTGTTCCTCGCTGTGAGACTCCTCCAACAGCAGGTGGCTGATGCCGATCACAGCATTCAACGGGGTGCGGATTTCGTGGCTCATCGTCGCCAGAAACTGGTTCTTGGACTCCGATGCTTTCTCTGCCTGTTCCTTTGCCTTCTGCAACTCTATCTCATTGTTTTTCAACTCTGTGATATCGTCCACAAAAATGATGATCCCTCCTACTTTGTTGCCATTGTCATACCACGGTCTGGCCTCCCACCGCTGATGTCGCAGGTTCCCATTCTTATCAATGTAGGTATCGTGATCGCTTTTAAAAGTCTCCCCTGCCAGAATCTTCTCATACAATGGTTTCCATTCGTCCTTGATATCCACCTGCACCTCCAGGTGATTGAGACCGATCACTTCCTGTCCTTCCAGCCCCTTGATCTGGCGCCATTTCTCAGTCATGGCGAGGTAAGAAAGGTTTTTGTCTAAAATGGCGATGGCTGCGGGAGAGAAATTGGCAAAAGTCTTCAGAATTTCCTGCTCAGAGGACAATTTGATCATATGATCTTTCTCCAACGTAAACCCAATCCACTTGGAAAACAACATCACAAACTCCTTGTCATGCTCGTTAAGCAGCTGTCCGTTATTCTCCGTTGAACAGAAATTGACTATGCCCTGCTCCTCCTCATCGACGTAGTAAGGAACTGATATCCCGGAAAGGAAAGCCTGGTCATCTCCCTCATCGGCGCGCTGTTCAAAGACTTCTACTTTGTCAAAATTACTATTGACCTCTCTGATGATGTGTAGCGCAGGCAAAGTAGATGAGCGGCTGTCGTAGTTGATCTCGGAGAACGTTGGGCATTTGCCCGATCTTCGCTCACCCCTACCAATGATGCCTACATCCATGTTGAGGTATTTTCTTCCCACATCCAGCGCCAGGTTGATTTGCTCAGTCATGCTATAGTTGGGTACAGAAGAAATGTAGTTGATCAGCTTTAGACCATTCTTGTATTTTACCAGTTTCCTATTGGTCGCAATCTGATCAGAAATGTCACGTGCCACCACCACCAGCTTAAGCTGGTCTTCACCAAAATAGCGTACCTTGGCTTTCTGCCCAAGCCAAACCGTTTCCCCGGATTTGTTGAGAATAGGAAACTCGCGATAGGTCAAACTGGAATCATGCCTGGCCACCAGGTCCTTGTAGAACCTCAGCAGTTCGTCCCGGTATTCAGGCAAGACCAGATCATGAATGTATATGTCCTGAAGCTCTTCCCTGGAGTATCCTGAAACTTTCTCCAGCGACTCGTTGAAGTACGTGAGTTGCTCATGTTGGTTCAACTCATAAATAATGTCGCCGGCCTCATCCAGTATTGATTTATAATATTGTTCGTTTTCTTCCAGCGTGGCCCGTGTCTCTGACAACCTTTGTTCTGCAGTTTGCCGGCGCTCATATTCCATGGCCGCCTCTATCAGCTTTTGCATTTGATCAGCGACAATTTTCAAAATCTCTTCCTGTTCAGCAGATATTTCTCTCACGTCTCTGCTGGCAACGGTAATGATGCCAAAACACTCCCCGGCCGCAGACATCACTGGAAAGCCCGCAAAGAAACGAAGATAGTAGGGTGATGCGGCAAGGTAACTTTTTTTCATTTGCTCATTTGCCAGGATATCTGGCACTATCCGCAATTCATCTTTCTTGACCGTGTCCCAATCCCAGTAAGCCTTTTCAAAAGGGACTTCATCAAAATCAAAACCAATCTTGGCCTTCAACTTGAAGCTCTTCTCTCCCTTCATACTCAATGCCACAAAGTCGCTGTGCGTGACCAGTGAAACCAGCTTGACTAATTGGTTAAATTGCTGTTCTTGTTCGGAAATAAAAGCTTCGTAATTACCCTCTTTAATCATTTTACTGCGAAACGTTATGCCAATCTATCAAATGCCATGAGTACAAACTCATAAAAAATGAGCATCATAACTTAAAATTAAAGTATCATATGATAATATTCAACGATTAATTTCCAAACTCGACGAAAGTTTGTCACAGACTCTTGAGCTGGTAATAACCAACGATCGATAGAGATGAGTTTTCATTAGTAATGAGAGGCTATTGCCGAAAATGACACAGGATTGCCGTTTCTGTCATCTATTAGTGAATTACCCTCATACCATAAATCATTACAGACCTTATGTTTGTAGGACCTTCCCCGGGATAAGGATTGTAGAAAAACTGGCAATATCAAATAGTGTCTCTACTCTTTGCGACAACAGCATCAAGGATGAAATCAGAAGCTGTTGATGGATGATCTCTGCTTGATACAATTACTTGTACCCAATATTCAGGTTTTCAATGCGTGCCTGATCACTGCGATTATAGTCAGTTTTTCTTCTCTGTGACGATTGATTTATAACGAAACCATACTATTGAAATGAACATTTTAACAAGAAAACCAGTGACCTTGAGATCAAAACAGCAAAGGTCAGCAAAGCAGTTTAAGCGATCAGATGCCGTAACGACCAGCAAGCACAGCCTGCGTCTTAAGCTACTCAGTAGCATGTTGATTGCTGTATTCTGTCTCATAGGACTCTCATTTAGCAGCAATGCCCAAAACAGTAAGCCAGGGACCAAAAGCCCATCTACCCAGTTAGACAAGAACAAAACCGTTGTGTCTAAGGGTACCAAGATCAATACACAGCAGCAAGGCCTAGTGGTAAGGGGGCAAAACCAGGTCAATGCTGTGGAAGCAGATCCGGATTGGATTCCTACCAGTAGTAACATCTATTATACCGGCGGAAGAGTGGGTATCGGCACCGACAGTCCGGCCCGGGTACTGCACATGTCCGATAGAAATGCCATGCTGAGAGTGGACCGTAACCATCCCAGTGGACATGATCCTGCGCTACTGTTAGTCAATAAATCATCTACGGATGGTAGCATCAATCGGTCGTGGATGGTCACTGCCGGTATCCAGGGCTTCGCTGTAGCTGATTATGGCAACAAAGTAGGCGGTTCTAATTTTACGAAGGTGTTTCGGGTAACTAATGATCACAATGTCTCTATCGGTAACATTTCCTCTCCTACCGAAAAGCTAGAGGTTGAGGGGAAGATCAAAAGCACCGGAAATATCTTCACTGCCAGTAATGGAGGCAGTTTGAAAATGGAATTTAATAATTCTTCTTCCAAGGTACGATTTGTCCACACCAATTCATCAGGATCCAGCAGTAACATCCTGTTCCTGGAAAATGACGGAGACCTGGAGGTCACCCAGGACCTGAGGGTTGCCAGAGACCTGAAGGTGGACAGAATCGTTGAAACAGGAACACTCGTTGCTGATGCCATGAATATCTCTGGTGCTGCCATCGTGAACGACCCAACTACTGACGACTTGTATTTTGATGCACCAGAGGGCATTCACGAGTTATTTCTCCGAGGATACAATCTGCAGGTCACTCAGGGAACTTTAAGTGCCCTTTCCCTTTCTGGCGCCGGCGATGACATCACTGTAGGTGGCACAAGACTAGCCGATTTGATGAGTGGCGGTGGCTCCGGTCCTTCCGTCTGGGACAATACCACAGCCGGACAGATCTCTTACAGCAGTGGAGATGTAAGAGTAACGGGTGGAGGTATCGTAGCTGAGAAGGTAGTGGCAGCCGTCAATCCCAACACTTTCACATGGCCAGACTACGTATTTGCCAAAGACTATGAATTACCCTCTTTGGAGTCTATAGAAGCTTACATCAAAAAAGAAAGTCACCTACCCGGTGTTCCCTCCGCTGATGAAGTGTATAAAGAAGGAGTTGACATGGTCAAAATGAACGCTGCCCTACTGGAAAAACTGGAGCAATTCTCTCTCTACCTCATTGAGCAGCATAAACAAATCAAGCAGCAAAGTGAGGAGCTTGCAAAACAAAAGGCTCGTATAGAGCAGTTGGAAGCTGGAAAAGCCCGGCAATAATCAATTCAATCATTTCACTTAAAGCTAGTAAGATGAAAAAGACTTTAATATGGATGGTTGGCCTGATGCTCCTGTATGGCGTATCACCGGGACAAACAGCAGACAATACGCGTCTGGAAATATACCAGGTAAAGGTAGGTGAAGGTCACTCCACACTGATCGTCACAAAAAGCACTGACGCTACTCCCGTTATTTACAAATCGGTCTTAATTGACGCTGGAAAAGGTTCTAAAGATGCTACGTTAATTGCACAGTTGATCAATGATCCTAATGTAGCTAATGGGCAGCTGGACGTAGTGATGGTCACACATCATGACCAAGATCACTGGGGAGGACTTCCTGGAACTGGAGGCTTGTTACGTAAACGTTGTTTGACCGGCGGGAGCTTAAAAGCCGCAAACCCCAACAGGTTGAAACTCTACATGAGTATCCGGGATGGCAACCTACCCACCAGTAACCGAATGAGGGAGAATAATCTCAATAATACTTTTAATCCAAACGGTGAGGACAATCTGGTCATCAGACATTGGGAACGTGATCTGGACATCCGTCTGCTTCCTCGTTCCTGCACCTCCTTTGACATTAGCATTCATACTTTGGCCATCAACGGATTTAGGCGAGATGGAGGTGGACGAATTCCCCTGGACGGAAACGCCAACAATGTGGTAAAGAATAAAAATTCGGCAATTGCTACAGTAGTTTGGGGAGAATTTAGTTTTCTACTGCAAGGTGACATGTACAGTGCCGGCACAGAAGGCAAAATCACCAGAACTACCACAGACTATCGTAGAGCAGAAGACAACCGAAGATTCCCGACTACCTGGAGCGGTGGCACCGTACAGAATGCAATCACTTCTACCAGGAACAACAGTACCTACAGCAGTGCAGATTTTATCAGACTCAACAACTCTACGGCCAATCAGTCATTTGCGGCATCCACGGCGGTCGAATTTCCCAGCCAGCTGGACAACTATGCGCATTGGGTAGCCAATCCTGCAAGATGGCATCATGAGTTAGGACAAACAATCAATGACTATAATGGTACCATCGATGAATATGGCTACGCCTGTGTGGCACTGGTTCCTCACCACGGCGCACTGTCTTCCAGTCATTGGTTCAAAACTTCTCATGCAATCATCGGCAGTAACAAGAATAACAACAATGGTCACCCAAATATCAAGGCCATTTCCTCTTTGTACAATACTACCGGTGCCACCAACTTCTACATCACCTACCTGCTGGATAATCAGGTCTACTCAGGAACCACCATCAACAGGCTCACGGAGATGCGAGAACTTTTGAACTACAACTATGCTGCCCAGGCGGGAGAACCACAAGGTGGCGGCTACCTGCCAGATGCCAAGGTGTTTTACCTTGACGGTGGCACCTCTGCAGACGCCGCGGATAACCTTCGGGGTCCGGTAGGTCCAGAAGGCACCGCTAACCTGTCATACATCAAGCTCATCGTGAGAGATGGTAGAGAATTCCGAATAGAAACCGACTTACGCAACAGCTCAAGTCCTGAGGGCCCATTGAGGGACTGGGGACTATGCGAAGGACGGTGAGGTGTTGTTCCACAATTATCAATTGAATGAAATGAAAAAATTTATAAAAACCTTGCTAGTGATGGTCATGATGGTAGGATACCACCAAATGATCATGCCTGCGATGGCAGAAACTGAAGAGTCGGGTAATACGCTACCTACGGTCAAAGTAGCGGTATTCTTTACCAAGAACGCGGCTGATGTATATGACAATGCGACGCTGAGCATGTATGAATACCTGGAACTTCGGGAAAATGACATTCGTCAAATCCTGCAGTCGGCAGGTCCATCAGGCACTAACGCAGATGGCTTTGATGTCGAATTTACAGCTAAAGCCTTCCTTGATGATTACCAGGAACCCCGGCATCGCGGATTACCAGACCCCTATACCACCTTTCTCCACGAAGGAATGGATCAGGTTTTTGATGAGATGGTCAATCATCAGGCAATACTCGAATTCCTGGACAACCCCGCCAACGATGCAGATGGCAATGGCATTTGGGACAACGCCCCTGGCAGCGGCAGCGCAGCCTATTTATCTGACAAAAGTCACCTGGATCTTAAATTCATTGACTTTCTGAAGCAGTCAAAGCCAGATGTAGTCATCATCATTGCAGATCAACCAGGTGAACCGCTCATTGTAGACGAAGCCATGTGGGATGTCGCCAGTGGCCAGCGCTATGACAAACCCTTATTTGCAGTGGTCAATGCAGAATACTTTGCCAGCAGCCCACAAGCAATTACACTGGCATTCTTCAGTTTATTCTGCCGGGCTGACTACAGCGATTCAGATCAGAATACAGATGATGATCCTGGCGTAAGAAGGTCACTGATGAGCTATGAATGGACCGGAGAGGAAGGAGAAAACAGATTGACAGATCTCAATAAACAAACGTTACGAAACAACCTGGGTAAGCTAAAATTGACCTCCGGCTCAGACGTACTGACACTTAGCGGTGAAACACTTGAATACGATTATGTTCAAAACCAAATTGACAATAACTCAGACATCATCCTGACCCCATCAGCCAGTGGTGAGGCAATGGTGATCAGCTCACCTGCTGCTGCACCCGCTTTTGGTGACGACCGGGGAGATGATGTACCCTTGTCACAAAGCTATATGGCATTTGCCACGGGCAATTACACTGAAAACGCACCGGTGGCCAATGCACCTATGCTACCAATACATGCTGTCATTCCCGAAGATGAGACATTTTCTGTTGCACTTCCCATTGATTTTGAAAGTACGATCACCAGCTCCAGTTATACGGACTATGTGGAAGATGACTACGGAGCCCAATCATCATTTGAGTCTACCAGGGGCAACAATAGCAGCAAAGGCGTCAGGGTTATCAAACGAAGAGGCGAGCGAAATAAGTGGGCCATCACAAGGTTTTCGCATGTGAGCAATGTGAGGTTTACAGCCTCTGGAAACAAAAAGCTGAAGATGGATGTAAAAGCACCTGATACCAGTACTGATGTCATGATGGTATTGGAAGATGAACAGGGAAACAGGGTAACCAAGGAGTATGTGACCAATGATTTGGTGGCCAACGGCTGGAAGGAACTGGAGTTTGACTTCGGAGCAGCGACTAACAGGACGGGAAGTATTGTAGCAAATACCAACTACCGCAGTATTTCCATCCAATTCAACAGCTGTACCACAGAAAGCGCAGACAGGACCTATTATGTAGATAATATCAGGAGAGGCGATGTACCGGATGTCAGATTTCATACCGCGTCTGTTGATGATTCCACCCCTGATTTAGGGAACTCTACCGAATTGCTCACTTTTACCATCAAAGTCAAAAGTTTCAACAGTTCCGCAACGAATGTGAAGGTAAATGCACCGTTGCCCAATGGTTATGTCACTGTTCCCCGGTTTGGTTTCCCCAGATTCAATACGACCGTAGGTTCCTATGATCAAAATACCGGTATCTGGACCATAGGAGATCTCAGTGCCGACCTTGAAGCATACCAACTGCCCACACTGACAGTCAAAGCATATGTAAAGAGTAATGGTACAAACCTGAGATATGATTATCCCATCAGCATTACTGCCGATGAAGACTCCAATCTCAACAACAACAGTGAAGTCATCAAAGTAAATCCGCTGGGCAGCAGGGACCTGGGTGTCCAACTACAGGTAAACAACCCCAGTCCGGCAATTGGAGAAATAGTTTCATTTTCCATTACCGCACATAATTACCGTGGTGGACGAGCCAGCAACCTGACTGTAGACCTGGACATGGGCAGTGGTCTGGACTTTATTGAAATTGACGATCAGGGGGCCGTCTTCAATAGCAGCACCTTGACCTGGAGCTCATTCACATTGGAAAATGAAACCAGCCGTACCATCGTCATGCAAGCACAGGTTAGGAACAGTGGTACTTACACCCTGTCGGCAGATATTACCAGATTGTCTGATGATTATGATCCGCTGAATAATACAGCAAGTATTGCGCTACAGGTAGACGACAGCGAACAAAGTTGCCAGTCTGATCCCGCACAGCCAACGGAACTACTTCCACTGCAGATCAACCCGGTGACCAACTGCTATAATTTTGACAATTTGAGTTCCAGTCCGCTTTCAGAAACCTTCCCTTTTGACCCTAACTGTGGATACGTCTATGAGGGAGCTTACCGCAGCGGTTTTGCTGCACGGTCAGAAAACAGTACGCTTGCGCACATAGCCGTGTCCTCCAAATTTGACCAACAAATCCTGGAACCGGAAAGAGGCTTGCATTTTTGGGTTCGTGGACTCTTTGATGTAATAGAGCCACCCTATTCGGTACATGATGCCCAGGTTTGTTTTGTCAATGCAGCAGATCCCACAGACAAGACTTGCGTAGACATTCAACTACAGCCGATCAGTGTCTTTTACCCTGCCGAACCCAATTTCACCATCCCTGCGGGTAGTTTGCCAGCTGGCAAGACATTCAGTTCAGTTGAGTTCAAAGGTATCTCACCCAGAATCTTTGGGTTTTACATTTGGAGAATTTCCTATGTATCAGGAGCTGCGAGGACTGAAAACAGTGTCATCACAGATGCTACCGATGAGGATATCACCAGGCCACTTCACCTCTACCCCAACCCCTTCACAGGACGTTTTACAGTGGAGTACGAGCATAGCGGAACGGCCTCCATGGTACAGGCACAGGTCTTTGACTTATATGGACGGGTGGTGCTGACACAAGCGTTTAGCATAGACAATAGCCAGGCCCAACAGCAACTGGAAATTGACGGAAGCGCACTACGCAACGGTTCCTACATCATCCAGGTCAATGATGGACAAGGTAATATACAACGCACGACGCTGATCAAGAAGTAGCTCATCTTCAGTGTCTCAGGGTGGCAGCAATTACATTTCGCGTTCACCCGATTCAGAAACGTCAGCTTCCCGCCCACTGCAGGGAGGCTGGCGTTTTTTCCATTGGCTAAGGATGTGTCCCCACATCCGTCCGTCAACAGAAGGAAATAACAAGCAACAACACACTTCTTCTATAATCGATTTCTAAAACTGACAAAAAGCCTCCTGATAGCTAAAAGCATTGATCAGAAGACAAGACAATTTATAGGATAGCTTCAGGAGAGACCTGCATTTTATCAAGACACTGGAAGCATCACGTCACCCCTGAATTTTCAGTCCTGAGTACAGTCCTTCTCCTTAACCTCTTGAAAATATCAGGTGCAAACATCCACAAAGCCCTCTGATAGCAGAAACATATTAGTATCAATAACAACGACCTTCGTACTGCTTCAGAGGAGACTTACACCCTACTGGAACCCTACCAGCATTGACACATTAAAAATTCCGGTATTCCGACATTACTCAATTACGGTATTATATCAATAACCACACGTCACACCTGAATTTTCAGTCCTGAATACAGCCCTTAACACAAATCATCTTGAAAATATCAGGTGACAAATTCCAGCATCACCATTCCCCGTTTCAGCTCCTCATTGCGCAGCCACAGCCTCAAATCACACTGGGCTGGGCAGGAAAAGCAATAACTTTCCCGCGAATCAAACCAGCCTTATTAGAAATTTTGGTCTAACCAATACAACAAAAAACGATTAGCCTATGAAACACCCTATACTCACAATCTTACTCTATTGTATCATTTCCCTGACCGGGACTGTCTATGCACAGACCACACTCAAGGGAAAGGTAGTAGACGAACAAGGAAGCCCGCTGATAGGGGCTTCGGTACAGATAGAAGGAACCGTCACCGGCACCATCACCGATGCCAATGGCAACTTCGAATTTGCTACCTCCAGGTCACAACCCCTTACCCTCATCATTTCCTATGTGGGTTACTTCAAAGAAACAGTGACCTACACAGGCAGTGAGCTATCCATCACGATGAAAAGTGATGTCCAAACCCTGAAAGCGGTCACCGTATCCGCTGCTTCCCGCGTGGATGAATCCATATTGGAAGCCCCGGTGACTATCGAAAAACTCACCTTGTCAGACCTGCGAAGCTCCCCTACACTGGATGCATACAGCGCCATCGGCACCATGAAAGGCGTACAAACCAATGATGGAAGCCTCACCTTCAGTTCGGTGAATACCCGCGGATTTGCGGACATGCAAAACTGGCGGTTTGTACAGCTCATCGATGGCATGGATGCCAGCGCGCCGGGATTGAACTATCCCATAGGCGGCTTGTCTGGTCCGGCAGATATCGACATTGCCAGTATTGAACTGGTGCCCGGAGCCAACTCTGCCCTCTATGGAGCCAACGCTTTCAATGGCCTGCTGACCATCAACACCAAAGACCCATTCTACTATCAGGGACTGAGTGCTTATGTCAGAACTGGGGTGACGGTACAGGATGCAGGCGGTACCAATCCGCTCACAGATTTCGGATTCAGGTATGCAAAGTCTTACAAGGACAAGTTTGCCTTCAAAATCAACGCAGGATACTTTACCGCCACCGACTGGACGGCCAACGATGAGTCTTTCTACATCGACAACACCACTGCAACCGCCGCTACGGAGGATCAGATAGCCGCATTGCTCAATACGCCAAGAAACGACCCCAACTTCAACGCCGTCAACATCTACGGAGACGAAGTAGTTGCTACGGTAGACCTCGACGGAGATGGCACCCCGGAAACACCCATCAACCGTACGGGCATCGCAGAAGCAGACATTGTGGACTATGATACCTATACTTTCAAGACTGACGCCACGCTGAGCTATCGCCTCACAGAAAACCTTGAAGCCTCCTATTCATACCGTTACATAGAATCTAATGCCATTTTGCGGCATACGACCATTTATCCGCTCAGAGGATTCAATCAGCAGTTTCACAACCTGAGACTGAAAGGCAGCAACTGGGATGTACAAGCCTTTACTTCCAAAGAGAATGCAGGAGACTCCTATGCCATGCTGGTCACCGGAGGGTTCATAGAGCAAGGCAGAAGGTCCAACGAAGACTGGGCAGCGCTCTACGGTGCAGCCTATCAGAGCAATGGAGGCAACCATGATGCCGCGAGAATTGCGGCAGACGCAGGCATGCCGGCACCTGGCAGCGCCCAGTTCAATGCACTGAGAGATGCTTCACTCAGTAATTCCGATATCACCACCGGTGGTTCTAAATTTGTAGACAACTCTTCCCTTTCCAGCCTCAGCGGTAATTATCAGTTCACGGCAATCAAAAACGTGGTTGATCTGCAGACAGGTTTTAGGTACCGTCGGTTCAAACTGGACTCAGAGGGCCAACTGTTCAACGATGGCCCACAAGGATTCAATGAACCCATTCCCGTAGAAGAATATGGAGGCTACCTGCAAGCCGGCAAAAAACTGGCCAATGACAGGATCAACCTCAGGGCTTCCCTCCGGTATGACAAACACCAGGATTTTGAAGGCAAGCTGACCCCCAGGTTATCAGGCGTCTTCCAGCTGGACCAGGAGAAGAACCATTTTCTGAGAGCATCCTATCAGACCGGTTTCAGAAATGCCGCCTCTCAGGAAGGCTATATCAACCTGGACATCGGATCCGCCATCTTACTAGGTGGAATAGAAAATAACCTGGAGAACCTCACCGCCATGACCGCCGCCGGACCTGTAGATGGCAAAACCCTCCATTCAGAACTGGTCACCATCGCTTCATTCGGCGCCTTTCAGGCCAGTGGAGACCCTACCGTATTACAGCGTGCAGACCTTCCTTTCCTTGTTCAGGAAAAGAATTCCACCTGGGAAATCGGCTACAAAGGCATCATTGGAGGCAAACTCTTCGTTGACCTCAACTATTACAACACCACCTATCAGGACCTGATCGTGAGATTGACCACCGTCAGCCTGCTCACCGGCAGGGCCTATCTGGTCTATACCAACATAGAAGATGACGTCACCTCCAATGGCATCGGCGCGCAGTTTGACTATGTCCTGGGGAAAGGCTATAAAGCGGGCATCAACTATACCTATACCAACTTTGATGCAGACGAAGCGGTAAGAAACGAACCAGGCTTCCTACCCAGTTTCAACACACCAGAAAATCGGGTAAACCTCTCCTTCTCAGGGTCAGGTGTTGGTGGCACTGAGTTAGGGTTCAATTTAAAAGTGCGCTACTGGGATGACTACGTCTGGCAATCTCCTTTCGGCAGAGGCGACATCGAATCTCAGACATTGGTAGACCTGGCACTTACCTACAACATTAGAAATCTGCAATCTCAGGTCAAGCTTGGAGCCACCAACTTATTCAATTCAGAATACAGAACGGTATACGGTGGGCCCAATATTGGCTCCATCTATGCCATCACCTGGACATTCGATCAGGCACTGGTTAGATAGTAATACAAATCGGAGGATGGTCAGGGTCTTTCTGCCCACACGCAGAAGACCCTGATACATAAAACCGCCTTTCTCACTTCGATTCTCCAAATAATCCATTATTTTACCACAACTAAACTTAAAGATGATTTCTTATGCTCAATCTGGCATCTATACTAGAAGAGTCGGCACGTAAAAATGCTGACGACAACGCATTTATATTCAACGACAAAGCCTTCACCTTCCAGCAAATCAACGCTGCTGCCAATCAGGTAGCCGGTGGTATTGTGGGTCTGGGAATAAAACCGGGTGACAAAGTAGCCCTCAGCTGCCTCAACCTCCCCTACTTCCCCATGATTTACTTTGGTATCCTGAAGGCCGGGGCCGTGGTAGTACCCCTCAGCGTCCTGCTCAAGCCCAACGAAATAGAATACCACCTCAAGAACAGTGAAGCAAAAGCCTACTTCTGCTTCCAGGGCACAGAAGAACTGCCCATGGCGAAGATGGGGTATGCAGGCTTCTCCAATGCGGATGGTTGCGAGCACTTCATCAACATCATGGCAGACCCCACACAGGCCTCCTCTATTCCGGATACCAAAACCCTGGGACAGATCATGCATGGGCAATCACCTCAGTTTGACATTGCCGTGACCAACAGCGACGATACTGCGGTCATCGTTTATACCTCCGGAACCACAGGTTTCCCCAAAGGAGCTGAACTAAGCCATTCAAACCTCATGATGAATGCGCTGGTTTGCAAAGACTTATTCGGTACCAGTTCACAAGACGTGCAACTCGTCACGCTGCCACTCTTCCACATCTTCGCAATGACCGTACTCATGAACACAGGCGTCATGACCGGCTCGTGCAGCGTACTGTTGCCAAGGTTTGAGGCAGCTACCGTGCTGGGGCTGTTACAAAAACATAAAGTCACCATATTTGCCGGAGTACCCACCATGTACTGGGGACTCGTCGCCCACGAAGGCGGTGATTTTGACCTGGAAGAAATCGCTAAAAACCTGCGCATGAGTGTCTCCGGAGGTGCCTCATTACCCGTGCAGGTGCTCAAAGACTTTGAAGCCAAGTTCAACGTGCCCATTCTGGAAGGCTACGGCATGTCCGAAGGGTCACCTGTTGTCACTTTCAACCAAAAAGCCATCGGCAGGAAGCCCGGCTCCATAGGTTTACCCGTCTGGGGCGTGGAAGTAAAGCTGGTAGATGCCGAAGGCGCCGAAGTGCCACAAGGAGAAAAAGGCGAACTCTGGTACAGAGGCCACAATGTTATGAAAGGCTATTACAATAATCCCGAAGCCACTGCCGAGACCATTACCGATGGCTGGCTGCATTCCGGAGACATCGCCGTGAAGGACGAGGATGGCTTCTATTACATTGTAGACCGTACCAAAGACATGATCATCAGAGGCGGGCTCAATGTCTACCCGCGCGAAGTAGAAGAAGTCATCATGCAACACGAAACCGTGAGCATGGTCGCCGTCATTGGCATACCAGATGATAAAATGGGCGAAGAGATCAAAGCCTTCGTCGTACTCAAAGAAGGACAATCTGCCAGTACTGAAGACATCCAGTCATTTGCAGAATCAAAGCTGGCCGCCTATAAATATCCGAGAGTCGTGGAGTTTGTAGACGCACTGCCATTGAGCGCGACTGGTAAGATTTTGAAGAAAGAACTAAGAAAAGCGTAGTTATCTCACTTTTACTTGGGGGCTCCCCCGCACCGGATCAAGTCCGGTGCTTGGTCGGGCTATCCGCGCTACATGGCCACAGGGGCCCTGTAGCCTGCTGCTATCCCTAG
>ERZ1740068.355-NODE-355-length-24781-cov-8.842757_pt1 | contig 24781 bp, 14 predicted proteins | sample MGYA00581735_ERZ1740068 | MGnify/ENA primary metagenome ERZ1740068 (study PRJEB43018, sample SAMN04849740) | marine metagenome | isolation source: floating plastic debris | place: Pacific Ocean | collected 2008-08-30 | study: EMG produced TPA metagenomics assembly...
TGACTACTATCTCTCTGAGATTGGGGCGTGGATGAAACATCCTTCCTTCCAACAGAGGGATTTGGTAAAAATCCAGGTAAGTCGTGTCTACTATCTTCAGTTGTGTTTCCAGTTTGATCAACGGCTCCCCCTCTTTGGGCTCATATTGGAGGCGTGCAGTTCTCCATGAAAACCCGGCGGGTAAGTTGTCTTGCCAGATGGTCTCGGTGATGGCAGGTATCTGCGTCATGTGATGGTGTAGCAACTGTGCTTTTGAGGCTTCTTCGCCGCGAGGCATGTAAAAGTACATGATGTTCTCAGTGTTGAAGCCCATGTCTTTGTTAGTCATGAAGCTAATTTGAAAGAAGATGCCTATCGCAACTATGATGAGCACCTGTGAACAGATGAATTGAAAAGAAACCAGTATTTTCCTGATCAAAGGAGTGCTTTTTGTTGCAAAACTCAATCGCACATTTGATTTCAGGGCCAGGTTGATACTCACACCGGATATCCTGAGGGCCGGGTACAGACCTGCCAATATGCCCACTACAGCAATCAGTAAAAAGGTAAGTAATATATAATGCTGGTCCAGTAAGTTGATTTCCATTTGATTGGGGAAATATTCACTAAACCACCCGTAGGACAATTGCGTAAGCGGAAATGCCAGCAGGAGGGAGATGGCGACGAGCACCATGCTCTGCAGGATGAACTTGCTAAAGATCATGGTCCTGTTGCTTCCCAGCACTTTCTTGATGCCTACCTCCTTCGCTTTCCCCGAGGCACTGGCCGTTTCCAGACTGACGAAGTTAAACAGCGCCATCAACAGCAATACAACGCACACCACGCTCAATATTGACAGGGAATCCAGGTCTGCAGGACTTCTGCCGCTGTTGTCAAAGAGGTAAAGTTCCTGATCGGAATGGAGGTCACTCAGAGGCTTGATTTTAATCTTTTTGGCACGGCCATATTTATCCACTTCTCCCATTATTTGATTGATGGGATCTAAAAAAGCAGGTTCAGATACATCCGCTAGCGGTATTGGTGTTTTGACCCACACCTGACTGGCAGAACTGCTGGAATTCAAGTCGTCCATGTTGATCTTGTCCTTCAGCCAGCTGGCGCGTACTGTTGCCAGGGAAACGAAATCAGTCCATATGAAATCCGTATTGCCAGCTTGCTGTTGTACTATGCCCGTTACAATGGTCTGTAGTGAATCACTGTAGGTGAGTTGTCTCCCTATAAATTGATCCAGCGGGCGTGGACCAAAATACTTTTCTGCCTGCTCTATGGTAAGTACTACCTGATGTGGTGAGGACAAAGCAGTTGTTTTGTCTCCAGCCAGCCAGTCATATTGAGAGAAGACCTGGAAATACCGGCTGTCAGTGATGAGCGATTTTGCTTTGAAACCGGCATCGTTCTCTTTGCTTTCTGTTGTTTTTACAGGAAATGTTTTGGTAATAAAATGGGTGACTTGCTCCACCTCCTGATGCGGATTATCGCGCAGGTGACGGCCCATGGCTGCAGAGGAACCACGGTTTGCAAACGCATCTTCCCCATCTATGATGTGCTGTGTGTATAGCCGGTAAATGCGTTCTGAGTCAGGGATGTGTTGATTGAAATTAAATTCATATCGGACCAGGCTGTAGAGTGTGATAAAACCAGCCAGCCCTATGGTGAGACCAACAATGTTGATGGCAGTGGTTACTTTTTGTTGCCATAATTGTCTGAAAATCAACTTGAGTTGATGCTTCATGATGATGATGAAGTGGATCATACGCTTAATCTTTGATTGTTTAGAGTTTTTAAGGGCATAAAACCGGAAGCTTCTGAGGGTCATCCAGTAGTAATCGAGTTTTGCTGTACGTGGGCGGCGTTCGCAGGCTTCCTGATAGAGCTCATACAGGTCGCCTTCCAGCTCTTCGAGCCTTTCCTCATTGCAAAACCATCTGAGGATGCGCAGGGGAAGTTTAGGTGGAGATTGCATCAGAAAGCATTTAGGTTAGTTGGTGAGTAAAACGAGTACTTTATCGTGGATTAGATCAAAGTCACTCCACCTTTGCGGAGTAGACTTTGATCTTATTTTTTATCTATTATTAAATTACCATATCAAGCAAGACTACGTGTCCCGGACGCTCTTATTATAATAGTCTCGCCGCGAAACTAGGTGCCACCAGTGGATAGACCAGCTACAAGCTGGCCGCTATCAGTGGGCTTAAGACACAGTCTTAAGCCAGTTGAAGTCTTTGGTCTTTAATCTTTGCTCTTTTGTCTAAGTTCTAGCATCTAAATATCTATTCATACCTCAGCGAATCCACCGGGTTTGAAACAATGGCTTTATAGACCTTCCAGCCAATGACCAGTATCGCCAGCACGAATGAGCAGATGCCACCCAGCAGGTAAATCCACCAGCCCAGGGGTGCCCGGAAGGCAAAGTTTTCCATCCAGCTTTCCAGTAGCGAGTACGCCACTGGAGTAGCAATGACCAACGCGATCAATATGAGTATTAAAAACTCCTTGCTGATGACTTTACTCAGTGACCACATGCCTGCGCCCAGCACTTTCCTGATACCCACTTCTTTGGTTTTTTGCAGTACGGTGATGGCAATGAGGCCAAAGAGTCCAAGGCTGGAAATGGTAATTGCCAGGATGGTGGTGATGAGCGCCAGCTTTTCAGTCTTCTTTTCAGTCAGGTAAAAGTTGCGGATCGTCTCATCCATGAAGTGCACTTCAGCAGGGTTTTTAGGATATATTTTCCGGTAGATTTCCGTCAGCTGATCAATGACAGCCGAAGCATCCTCCGGCCTGGTTTTAAACGCAATTTCTATGTTTTCGGGCTCATAGTTCAGAAAGACCGGCACTAGTTCAGACTTTAGGTTGAGGTTGTGAAAATTACTCATAACGCCAACTATGGTATAACTGATGTCGTCATCAGTGACCGTGATACCCAGAACATCTTCATAGTTTTTCATGCCAAGTTCTTTGGCATAGACCTCATTGACTACGATTTCATTGAGGTTGGCCCTGGGGAGAAACATCCGCCCTTCCAGTAATTTGATCTGATAAAAGTCCAGGTAGGTGGTATCTGCTCTTTTGCGGTACACCACGGTTTTGAGTGGCGTATCATCACCTGCAGGCAGGTACTTTAGAATAGTACTAGAGTAGCTATCTGAGCAAGGAGGAGAATCCTGCCAGTTGAGTGCATTGATAGCAGGAATTTTGACTATTTCACTATGAAACAGTTGGGCTTTGTGATGAGCAGCATTCCACGGAGTGGAGATCATCATGACATGGTCTCCCGAGAAACCGAGGTCCTTGTTGAGCATAAAACGTACCTGAAAAAATACGGCCAATGCGACAATGATCAATACCTGAGAACAAATGAACTGAAAGGAGATCAGTACTTTTCTGAAAGCGGGGGTATTCTTTTCCGCAAAACTCAGCCTCACATTTGATTTGAGCGCCTTGCTGATACTGATTCCGGAAAGTCTCATTGCCGGGTACAAGCCAGACAGCATCCCGATGATCAGGACAAGGCCTAAAATCAGGAACAGGTAGTGCCAGTCCAGGAAGTTGACAACCATCTCCTGAGGGAAGAACTCTTCAAACCACTGCAGCGAAAACTCTGCTAACGGAAGGGCCAGCAAAATGGACATGGTCATCAGCACGATACTCTGCAAGATGAATTTGCTGAAAATGATGGTTCTGGTACTCCCCAATACTTTTTTAACGCCCACTTCTTTTGCTCTGCTGGATGAATTGGCAGTTTCCAGATTAATGAAATTGAACATGGCCATCAGCAATAAGGCGATACAAACAATACTCAATAACGACAGTGAGTCAGTGTTTGCGGCTCCTCTGCCACGGTTGTCAAAAATGGAGAGTTGTTGATCAAAATGCAGTCCGGAAAGTGGTTTGGTTTTCACTTCTCTGGTCCAGTCCTTGCTTTCCCCCACCTTCGCGATGTGTTCGTTCAAAGGGCTGAGAAAGGCTGCTTTAGTACCTTCAGGTATTGGTTTTCTGGCCTTGACCCACAACTGCGATCCACTGTTGGTGGAGTTCCAGTCGTCCAGTTGTACATTGTCTTTAACCCAGCTGGCCTTGATTGTTTTGAGTGAGATGAAATCTGTAAAAATAAAGTCAGTATTTCCTGGTCGTTGTTGCACAATTCCCGTGACTGTCGCCTGTAGCGAATCACGGTAAGTCACTTGTTTTCCAATGAATTGATCTGCCGACTGAGTGCCAAAGTATTTTTCAGCTTGCTGTGCGGTTAAGACCACAGTATGTGGACCTTGCAGTGCCGTGGCAGGGTTGCCGGCCAGCCAGTCATACATGCCAAATACCTGGAAGAAGGTGGTATCTGTGAAAATAGATTTTACATACCTGAACTCTTCCTCATTCTTGGTCGATACCGGCTGAGCGGAGTAGCTTTTGATGATGAATTGCGAAGAGTGTTCTATGTCCTGATGAGGGTTGTTTTTCAGGAAGCTACCTGCTCCTGCGGTAACACCCCGGTTATAGCCGTCAAAGCTACCTGAAAACTCGGTGTAGAGGCGATAGATGCGTTCCGAATCGGGCACGTGGTGGTTGAAACTGAATTCATACCGTACAAGGCTGTAAAGGGTAATGAAACCGGCCAACCCAATGGTGAGGCCTACAATGTTGATGGCCGTAGAAGTCTTTTGTTGCCATAGTTGTCGAAAGATCAGCTTGAGCTGATGTTTCAACAGGATGAAGAAATGGATCATACTGTTAATCTTTTGTTGTTTTGAGTTTTTGAGGGCATAAAAACGGAAACTTCTGAACACCATCCACCAATAATCGAGTGTTGCTGTGCGGGGATTGCGTTCATAGGATTCCAGGAACAATTCGTGAAGGTCTCCTTCGAGCTCTTCCAGCCGTTCTTCGTTGCAAAACCATCTGAGGGCGCGCAAAGGGAGTTTCGGCGGTACTTGCATCAGATATTCTTGAAGGCTACTTCTGGAATCTGATTTCTCATCTTGTTGCGAAGGTCACTGGCGGTCTCCAGCGCAGCTTTCCCACTTTTGGAGATAGTGAAAATGCGTTTACGTTTACCACCCCTGCGTTCGCTTTGTTCGCCCATGCGAGAGTCCAGCAGGCCTTTTTCTTCCAGCCTGTAAACCGCAGCATGCACAGAGCTGATGGTCACTTTCCTGCCAGTTTGCTTGTTGAGTTCTTCCTTGATGGCCACACTGTAGGCGTTGTCATATAAGATCCCAACCGTCAGCAAGACGAGCTCTTCAAATTCTCCGAGGTTTGTTCCTTTCATGCCGTGAGTATTAATTTCGTAAATGTAAGTATTATAGTCACGAGTGTCCTGGATGTTTGTTCCGGGTATTTCAATTATTGTGTACTGATTAGAAGTTGAGAGGCCTGCAGCATTGTTTGCCATGGCTGAGACCTATCTTGAAGAAGGCGTTTGACCGATAGATGTTGCTTAGATGAAACATTTTGGATCTTGACTCCATTTTTCTCTGACTATTAATTTCGTAAATGTAAGTATTATAACATCGATAATCAAAATTTGTTTTGCAGGTGGGAGGGTGTTAAGTGATCAGATGGAATTTAATTGTCAGACAATTAAGTAGTTACCGATGGTAATGCAAGAAAATTTATAGGATGCCAAGTCGGCTGTGAGAACACAGCCGACAGCTTTTTATGGTTGACGAGGCTATTTAATTTCGGCAGTAAGACCCGTGAGAACTTCTACAGTCATGCGCTATTCTGAACTGTTGTTTTGCTCCAGTATCAATTCCTTTACCTTCTCAAATTGTCTGTCCCGTCGCATCAGGATGTCTTCTATTTCCAGTGCCACATCGTGGTCTGGAAGGACGCCACGGTCCATGGGTTGGACGGGTTCCACTTTCATATACCCTCTCACCAGTGGCGTATGCACTTTGATGCCGGAGTTGGGCAATACCATGTCAATGAAGGTAGAGCCGTTAAGGCCTCCGTAGGTGCCGTTGGTTTCCTGGCCGATCAAAGTAGCCAGTTTGTTAGACTTCATGATGGCGCAGAACTCTACGGCGGCAGAACCGGTATATTCATCCATCAGAATGAACACATTCCCTTCAAAGGCATTGGCCCTTTTCTGGACCATCCCGTGGCTGGCATTGAATTCCTCTTTCAATTTATAGCTTCCATCAGGCATGGGTTCCAGTACCTTGGACAGGTTGTCGAGTTCATATTGCGAGATGTCAGAATACTTTAGAAATTCCGATTGATTGGTAGCAGCATAGCCCGGACCATAGTAGGCGATGGAATCCTGGTCCTGCAGCAGGTAGGAAATCAGGGTAGTGCCCATGATATCCCAGCCTCCTGAGTTGTACCTGAACTCAAATACAAGATGTTGAATGTTCTTCTTTTTGATGGCCTTCATCGCTTTGTCCATGAACTGTTCCACGTACGCTTTTGCGGCGTCTTCATCCTGGATTTTCTTTCCGCCAAATCCTGGTATGGTAACCACGGCTGTGGAGGGAAGGTCCTCCGGATATTTGACATTCCATTTCCTGTTTTGCTTTTTGTAAAAGCTCATGATTTCGGCATTCACCGGGTTTTTCCGGTAGTTGCGCATGGCTGTGAGCGTGGAAGCAGCAGGGACTGTCTGCGTGACTTCCTGGCCCTCCTTCGTTCTAAAGGTGATTTCCAGTTGATCGGATTGATCTACCAGTGAATAATAGAAGGTGCGGAAAAGTCTCCCTTGCAGTGCGACGTTCTTGGACAGCTCGATCTTCCCATCAGTCCAGAAGTTTGCCCGGATTTTATTCATGATGGTAATGATTGGCATGCCGTTGATGGAGAGTATTTCATCGCCAGGTTTGATGGATTCACTGGTGGTCCCATTGAATAATACGTACAGTCGGTCCCTCACCGGAATCACATAGAACGGAATCGATTTTACAGAAAGCATGTACTTTTGCAAGTTTGCTGTAGGGATCGCGTAGGAGTGGGAGCAGTTGATGCGCGCATTGAGCAAAGCCACCTTCTGATACAATTCATAGAAGGGTACACTGTCATCGCAGGAGCTCTTGAGGCTATCAATTAATTGTTCAATATTTGCGGGCGTGTTATAACGATATAAACCCGGGTGTGTTTCTTTCAGCAGTCGTACATAAAGGTCGATGTCTTCGTGGGCTTGCGCCCTGGACAATACCTTATTTTGCAGTGTGTCCTGCGCCATTGCAGCGATACTTGCCAGCAGTGAAAGGAGAAATATTGTTGTTTTCATCTTGAGTTTTTTAGGCAAAGAAAGCCCCTCAGGAGTCATTAATCTGCTCAAATCTAGATATGAGTGTTCTTTGAAGGCTTATTTTTGGTTCTGTAGGACCTGGGAGTCTCGCCTTCCAGTTCTTTAAAGGTTCTCTGGAAGGTTGCCTGTGAATTGAAACCACATTCCAGGCCAATACCGGTGATGGTGAGATGGTCAAAAGAGGGGTCCAGGAGTTTCTTTTTGACTGCTGCGACCCTGTATTCATTCACAAACCGATTGAATGATTTGCCTTGCAGCTGATTCAATACCGAAGAGATGGTCTTTTGCGGGATTCTGGTGATTGCTACGATATTATCGAGGCGGAGCGCAGGATCGAGATATAGCTGGTCATCTTCCATTAGTTTGACCAGTGTGTCAAGGGTTTTCTTCTTCTGAGCTTCGTCAGGCGGTGTCGTCATTGGAGGCTGCAGGTTACGTCGCATGAGTGCATTAAAACCCAGCCAATAAACCAGGATCACAATAGGTACATAAACGGGATACCAGTTGAAACTGTCCAGCAAGTCTTTGGTGAGTGATGGGATGATGTAGGGTATCAAAAAAATCAGCCATATGGCCTGGAACAGTGCAAACCCCAGGACAAAGTGCCTGGCCCATTTCCGGTGTTTGTGAGTCGCTTTGCTGATCGCCTGCCAGGCAAACCAGATGTAGCCGGTGAGTGATAGCCAGCGAGGAATATCCATGTATTTATTGTAGTGATCGATGAACGCATCCAGGGGACTGAACTGACTTTTTTCAAAGATGCCAAACACTAAGCCCATGAAGAAAAGAATGAATGAGATACTGGGTAACAAGTCCAGCCAAAAGGCATGAAAATGCCAGCGGGAGAGTGGTGCTTTTTGTCGGTCAAAGGAACATGCGTAGGCATAAACCAGAGGACCCATGGGGAAGATGATTACTAGTGGCACACAGTAAGAAAGAATGGCGAACCAGTCACCATCATAAGTGATGGCGTTAAGCAGATAAATATTGAGACTGGCCAGCGCAAACAAGACAAGAATCCAGGCCATGTAGCGGTTGGTAGGATTGGGCTTTCGGCCAAATAAGATACCGGCTGTAATCAAGCCCTGGAATGTACCAATTAATACAATGATGTCGAAAAAATTATGACTCATGGTTGTCTTACAGCAAAGCAATATGAATGCCTAAAGATAGCTGAAAGAACTATAGCAGAAAAGGCTGCCCCTTGGAGACAGCCTTTATTCAATTATGAAAACTATAATGGAGCAATATCCGGACAGGTAGGCCTGCTCGGTACATAAGTCGTTACTGGTTCCGGACCTCCAGGATCGCCGCAGGTAGCTGCATTGGTATAACCAGTTTGTTGGTCACACCAGAATTGATGTTCTGTCTTAGTCCTGCAACCAGCTACGTCCAAGGTAGGTAATCCCGTGTGAGGACAATTTCCCGGGCCTTTTGAAAATCTGACCCCACCTTTCATTTCCTCAGGGTTCTCGATTGTTGTGGTAAAGCTCTTTACCTTTAATTTATTGAGTTTTAACTTTTCTTTTTTCATTATTTGACAATAGTTGTAGTTGTAAAATCTATTTCCGTGAACGTTCACTGGTAAAGAGTCCGGATGTGGATGCTGTTACCATGATTTTTTGAAAAAAGTAGAAAAAATCTGAAGACAGGTTGTGAATTTTGCTCATTGCAGGCTTTCCGATACATTAGGTGTCAACAGCGTTCACATGACTGATGGAGCTGATGATGAGTGCATAGTCGCGAGTGTGCTTCTGCTCATAAAAGATGATGGATCATTCGTTCTGTGGAACTACTTACCACAGCCTGATCAGCCCGGACATTTTTTTTGAGGATGTCAAACTTGTATAGACGGTAGTTGTCATACAGCGCTAATTGCTTATTTTACAAATCAAGTATGAGGACACCGATACGACTCGCAATTTTTTTGCTGATGTGTTGTACTGGGCATCAGATGCTGGCTCAGTCTGTGAATATTCGCAGAACAACACAAGCGATAGTGATAGATGGAATACCGGATGAGACTGCCTGGCAGGCTGCCGATTCGGCCTTTAATTTCACCCAGAATTTTCCTACGGATTCGCTTCCCGCCCGGGCACAGACTACTGCCAAAATATTATATGACGAGGACAATATCTATGTACTGGGTGTCATGCAGAATTTACCTGGGCCACGGAGCTATGTCACACCGTCGCTGAGAAGGGATTTTGCTGGTTCTGCCAACGATAGTTTCTCGGTTGTTTTTGATCCTTTTTCAGATCGCACAAATGGGGTGCTGTTTGGTGTTAATCCTTTTGGCGTAATGAGGGAAGCACTTATTATCAACGGAGGATCAGGCAGAGAGGGCTTTAGCCTGGATTGGGATAATAAATGGTATGCAGCATCCAGACAATTTGAAGGTTATTGGGTGGTAGAGATGGCTATTCCTTTCAAAACACTACGCTTTAACAAAGAAGCTGATTCCTGGCTGGTCAATTTTTATCGGGTAGACAGCGAATATGCGGAAAGAAGCTCCTGGTCACCGATCAAACGTACGTTCCCTATTTTCAATCTGGCAACCAATCGTGAATTGATTTGGGATGTTCCTACCAAAAAGCCAGGCACAAATATTTCAGTAATCCCCTATGTAGCCAGTAACACGCAGCGTGATTTTGAAGAGAATAGCGGAGAAGATTTTGATCCATCCGTTGGGTTTGATCTGAAATATGCCATTACCCCAGGATTAAACCTGGATGTAACGGTAAATCCTGATTTTTCACAGGTAGAAGTAGACCAGCAGGTGACAAACCTCGATCGATTCGAGATTTTCTTTCCCGAGCGCCGCCAATTCTTTTTGGAGAATGCTGACCTGTTTTCGGGTTTTGGAAACAGAGGAACCCGGCCTTTTTTTTCCAGGCGTATTGGCATCGCAATAGATACACTGACAGGTCAAAATGTGCAGAATCAGATTCCGTTTGGCATGCGCCTGAATGGCAAAGTTTCAGATGATTTGCGTTTAGGTGTTTTATCCATGCAGGCAGGGAGAGACGCGGCTATCGGGTTGCCCTCGTACAACTATTCGATGTTAAGTCTGCAACAAAAGGTTTTCAGCCGGTCAAACGTGAATTTCTTTGCGATCAATAAGCAGACATTTGAATCTCCAAATGAATATGACACAGCCTCGCTGAATGAGTTTAACCGCACTTTTGGCGCAGAATATCGTCTGGCAAGTGCCAATAATGTATGGAACGGAAAAGCCTTTTACCATCGGACCGTGGGGCCGGAAGCGATGGATTCACCCTATGCGATGGGGCTTAACCTGACTTATGACATTCAAAAATGGGCGGTAGATGTATTTTCCCAGGCTGTTGGAGAAGGATATAACCCGGAGGTCGGTTTTGTGAGAAGAAATGACATCAGGCAATTGGCCGCCACCATCAGCTACCGATGGTTTCCGGAGAGGGGAAGTATTCAAAGGCACGGACCTGCCATTGATTTTGACATGGTTGGGAATGATACCTATGGATTCCTGGACTGGGATTACAACCTCCAGTATGAGATCTCTTTTAGAAATACAGCAACTTTCTGGGGACGTCTGCGCAGGCAGTATACTTATTTGTTTGACCCGTTTGACCCCAGCGGTACTGAAGGAGTGGAGCTTGCTGCCGATACGGAATACACGAATTATCAGATACTCGCTCGTTATCAATCGGATCAGAGGAAAAGATTTTTCTACCGGGTCAATACGCGATCCGGACAATACTTCAATGGAAACCGAATCAATCTGGAAGGTTCAGTAGGGTATCGGTTTCAACCACTCGGATTCATCTCTATGGACTTTGCATATAATCGTATTATCCTGCCGGAACCTTATACCACAACTTCCCTTTATTTGCTGGGTCCTCGTTTAGATTTTACGTTTTCAAGGAAAGTCTTTCTGACCACATTTGTTCAGTACAACAGCCAGATAGAAAACCTGAATATCAATGCTCGGTTTCAGTGGAGGTTCAAGCCGGTCTCAGATGTATTTCTGGTGTATACAGACAATTACTTTGCAAATCATGAAGGTGCTTTCCGCATTGGCCGGCCGCGGACAAGGGCTTTGACCATTAAGATCACCTATTGGCTGAATCTCTGAGGATCGCTTGAACCTTGGTTATTTCTGTTAAGCCATGAAAAGTAAAAAGGCTACTCCAAAATGGAATAGCCTGAGTGTTATTATCAAACAACTTTATGGGTACCTCTAAGAACTAAATTTAAAATTTTGGTCATGAGTTTTTTTATGGAAAGCGAAAAAGGGCTGGTTTTTGGTGATGACCAACAGGATGATAGTTGAATCTACCTTCGCGGCTGCTTCGGCAGACGAGAAGATCTGGTTTCACATGCCTGCCGGCCAGGCAGGTTCCCCGACCCTCTGGGTCGGAAACGATATCGTTTGCCGTGCAAACACCGTCTGGCGACCCCGTTTGATACCTCCGGTTTCTAACCCGGGGTTGTTCATTTTTTGATTGCGCAGGTTTGGAATTAAGGATCTGATAATCAGGGGGGCTTACGCTTTGTGCTTCGTTGGCTAGCAGAAATTGCATTATTCAATGTAAATTTGCCACCGCAGAATTTTTGATCGACTTTTTCTTGGGGTTTCTGCTTTTTAAAGAATTATAACTGCATGCGTAGATTAATTATTCTCTCGGTATTGACCGTTTATCATTTGTCAGCGTTTACACAGGAAGCTCCCTTGCAATCGTCGGATAGCTCAGACGCCAGTCAGCTCACTACCTTACGGGCAAATTATGCAAAGGTCTGGGACTATTTGGATGCCAGACAGTATGAGGAAGCACTGACATTTAGCCTGTCCTTTCTGGACACTGCCGCGCTACATGACCCGGTATTGGCACAAGGAATGGCCGAGTGCTATTATACAGCCGCCAAAATCTATCGAAAAAAACAAGACTATTCGAACTTTATTGAAATGGCCAAGGTGGGGCTCTTAGCTCCTGAAGGGCACATCAAGCAAGCGACAAGGGCAAGACTGATGGATCAGGTGGCAGCCGGATACACCGAGATGCGTCAATATGATCGTGCAGTGTCCTGGTCAAAAAAGGCGATTGCTGCCGCTGAGGCAATAGATAGCGCTGCGCAGCAAAGTGCATTACTTTTCAATGCCTATCAACTGCTGGGCCTCAACTACATGGAGTTACTAGATAATGGCAGGGCGCAGTCCAACTTTATGCACTCGCTGGAGTACATTGATCGGCAAAGTACTGGTAAGGTGGTGAAAGCCAATGTGAACCTGGGACTGTTGTTTGACCGAAGTGGAATGTATGACAGTGCCGTTAGCAGGTACCATGTGGCATTGAAAGCTACCACCAATGTCAATCACAAGTCGATCATTCATAGCAATTTAGCGGCTGTTTTTGATTCAAAAAAGGACTATGAGAAAGTGGCATTTCACCTTACTCAAAGCTTGCAATATCTACAGGAGCTAGTGCCTCAGGATCACCCTATCTACATAGAAACAGCCATGTCCCGTGCCTGGGCAATCGGTATGAAGGGAGGCATGGATCAATCAGAAACGCTATTGCAGGCCATCAATGGGCAGACTGCTGAAATGAATGATTTTCCGGAATCTATTCGGTACCAGGGAGTCATCTTTTTGAATGAGATATACTACCACAATGGAAAGCTGGAGCAGGCTATTGAGGGATTTGAGCAGTTGCTGGAGGTGATTCCAAGCGTAGACTTCAATGGGGTAAAGGTTTATGAAAACATAGACAACACACAGCAAGCACTGAATATCATCAGCTATTTGCTCAACTGTCTTGTTGATTCAGGATCGGAAAAGCTGAGACCTGTCTGTGACAAGTTGTATGACGAGATGATGGTTCAAAATGAATACCAGGCTTTACATACAGACAGTGAAAGTCTTCAGAGTCATATCAAAATCATTCTTGGTCAGTTAGTCAGGTATTATGCGACGCAGCTCAATACAGGTGACGCCCCGATAGCCCAGCAGAAGATCTGGAACATTCTGGAAATCAGTAAATCCAGAAAAATTCAGGAGCATAAAAATTTTATGGCGAGTCTGGATTCGTTTTCGAAGGAGGTTTTTGAAGAGCAAAAGACCATCAGGGATAGCCTGGTGCTGATGAAGCAGGTAGCATCACAGGATGAAGGGCAAAAGAAGCGACGCTATCAGCTGGAGGAGCGGCTGGCGCAAGTTACTGGTCAGATCAAACAGGAGCATCCCGAATATTTTGATGTGCAGTACGAACATAAGATTCTTCCCTTAGCCGATTTCACAGAGAATCTGGCACCACAGCAGGCCGCATTTTCTTTTTTTGATGATGAGACTGCTCTTTTTATCTTAAAACTGACCAGAGAAGGCTTTGAGCTGACAGAATATCCTATAGGGGAAGAAAGTCTGGAGACTGTTTCCAGCAGAGCGCTGATTGATCAGCTCGATGCGACAGACCAATCCGTGCTGATTATCCCTGATGGCGGGGTGTGGAACGTGGACTTTTCTCAGATCGCTTATGTGACAGATTCTACCAATTATCTGGTGGAAAGGGCTCCGGTTAGTTATGCATTTTCTGGTACTACTTTGTTTGAAGGCACGCAACCCCCAATTGCAGATAACCTGTCTGTGCTGGCATTCGCCTATGGGGAGGATAGCAGTCCACAATTTGAAAATACCTCTCTGGCCATGTTTAGGGATGCTGCTTACAATGACCTGCCTGGTAGTTTGTTTGAGATCAGGCAAATCTCAGAAGTCATGGATGGGGAGTTTTTGAAAGGCTCCTTTTCAGGAGAACAGCAGTTTCGGGAAAAGTCAAGAGATCATGACATCCTGCACCTGGCTATTCACGGAGAAGTCAACGAGCGCAATCCTGAAAATTCAAGTCTTGTGTTTTATGATGCCGGACAACATGATGACGGGAGGCTTTTTGCCTACGAGTTGTACAACATGAATCTGAATGCCAAACTGGCTGTATTGAGTGCTTGTAACACCGGCAGCGGCCAGTTGAGAACAGGAGAGGGGGTTCAGAGCCTGGGGCGGGCGTTTGCTTTTGCCGGGGTGCCCAGCCTACTACTGACCAGGAACAAGGTCTCTGATCTGTCTACACCTTATATCATGAAGTATTTTTATGAAGGGCTCAGCGCTGGTCAGCGAAAAAGTGAGGCGCTTAGAAATGCACAAATTAAGTACCTGGCAAATCATGCGGATAACATCACAAGTGACCCCAAATACTGGTCAGCTTTTTATGTGCTGGGCGATGACAGTCCCATCATGAAAGAAGCAGGTATTTGGAAAAATCAACTGCTGGGTGTCTTTTTGTTGTTGGTACTGCTAATTGCGGGCGTTAGCTGGTTTTACCTCAGAAGAGCCAGGACCTCCTGAGCTTTCTGGTAATTGTATTCGCCAGCCTTGATCATTTCGAGCTGCCTGATCGCCTTCTCCGGCTGCCTTTTACCAATGTAGCTGATGGCCAGGTACCAGTTGAGCTGTTGGGTAAAGATGGTGTTGGAGGAATCAATGGAAGTGAAACTGGATATTCCGTTGTCAAAAGCACCCTGTGACAGGTAACTCATCCCCTTGTAAAAATGGACAGTATCTGACGGTTGCCGGATTTGCTCCAGTAGCACTGCAGCTTTCTCATAATCTCCTGTTTGGTAAGCAGCCAAGGCATTGTCCAACGTACTGGCAGTACTTGCCCTGTCCTGAAGAATATTTGGATAAGGTCTGTACAGTGCGGCAAAAGTGACTTCCTCATCGCCGGTAAGACTAACGATCGCTATCGTTCCGGTAATCAATATCAGCACAGCTGCGGCAATTTTGAGCCATTGGTTCTTTGGTGAGGATTGGGGAGTTGGCTGTTCTTGCATCACCTCACTCACTACATCACCGAAAGCTGATAATTTCAAGGACTTGACGGCTTGTTTATAGGCCAGGTAGCTGGTCGCAAAATCTTTGTCCGCCTGCAGTCGCTCCTCAAAAGAAGTGAGCGCTTCCCCCGATAGACTTCCATGATGGTAAGCCTCAAATAATTCCTGATCCTGATCCGTCAAACTCATTTTAGAAAAAAATTATAGATTAAACCCTTTTCCTTCACCAGCGCTATTAGTTTTTTCATGCATCGTAGTTTTTTCGTCTTGGCAGATTGTGCACTTGACAAGTTGAACTGTGTTTTGATCTGCTCCATCGTCAATTCCTCATAGTAGTAGGCTTTCAAGACCTCCTGACACTCCGGGTCTATCTGGCTTTGCAGCAACGCGACCACTTTGTCATTGACCCGCTTTTCCTCTTCATCTACTACGTTGGCCAGCTTTTCATCAGACTCATAGGTTTTGGTCTTCTTTAACTCATTCAGCCAGAGGTTTTTACAAATAGAAATCAAATAAGTAGCGATAGACGAGTTTCCCTGAAACTTACCCTCCAGCAGGTTGTTGTACAGTACTGTCATCCCGTCCTGAAAAATGTCTTTAGCCTGTTCCATATTACCGCTCATCAGCACATATCGCTGCACGGAGGGATAGCACTTTTCGTAAAGGTGTGTGACAGCCTTCTTGCTCTCAGCTCTGTTACCGCTGATGATTCCGTTGTATACCCAACTATCCTTGCTCATATATTAGTAGCTCAATTCACCTGAAGGTCATCAAAGAAGTGTAAAAATATTTAAAAAAAACAATGCTCCGGCAACTGGCCATGATTTCGTGTCATTTCCAAATGCCATATGCCGGATCAAATCCGGGATAGACGGCAAGGTGTCCTTTGCTGGATCCGAGGTGTAGTCGCCAGCGCAGGTTCCGCCAATGAAATACGTCATTACTATCTCAGGAGTATGGAGTTACCAGAGAGTATATCCAACGGAAGTAACTACCTGCTAATCTCTCCGAGGAACTCCCTGTTTTGCATCTCAGCTACCTTCATGAGGCAATATCCTTCATTGTTGAAGTCTTCATGGAAATAAAGCTTAGGTGCGGCATCAGAGCTGGAGGAGGCTTTTTGTGTGATCAGACTACCCGAATCTGTGTTGTTGTTCTGAACAGTAATGAGAGGCGTTAGATTTTGAATCTTTTGGCTGTCTTCTGGCTCAAAGGTAGACAATTGAGACGCAGCTGGCTGCCCCTTCAGCTGATATAAGAGCAGTATAAATAGTGAGGTTAAAAAAAGAGGCCTGATGATTCTGCTGTTTTTGAGTTTAGGGACATGCTGAAGGAATGAGTTTATTACTAATTTTTTCAAGTGTGAAACAGTTTATTGAAATACAGTGAAATTTTTACTTGGTAAAATACCATTCACCTATATAAGTAGCAGATCTACAAAAAGTGTGACATTAGCAAGTGATAATAAATAGGAGATGCTGCTGGTAACAACAAATCAACGTTGATCGGATTTCCCATTTCCCCGATTTTCTATTCGATCTGTCTGATCCAGGCCATAAACGGGGCCTTGTTTGTTTACAGGGTTTGTATTGGCTTCAGCGCAAGCTAATAATCCGCTCGCGTGTTCCGCAAGATGCGGCATGGGAAGTTGGGGATACAGAAAGCCATCTAGAAGAGTGGAGTGGGATAGTTGTGCAAAGTGGCCACCTATTGAGGCAGCCACTGCTTTTTGATTACAGATTTTAAAAACCTGGACCAGTGGCCTCACTATACCAGCATGCACCCATTACTATTCTTTTGGTGTTTTCGTACTCAGGTACCGGACGGCAGTTACTGATACCGATAGTGTCCCCTCCCTTTAAAGTATTGAGATCGATTTGCTCATCGGTTGTTACAAAACTTTTTACTTTTAGCTGGTCGATGCTTAGCTTTTGCTTTTTCATAGTTGTTTAGATTTATAAGGAAAAATACTGGCTAATCCTTACTCGGTTTTTAGCCTTACTATCATTAGGTAAGAATCTGTGTGATTCGTGAACACCTTTCATGATATTTTATTTTCGTTGCTCAGGTAGTACACATCGGTGTTGCGAACCTACTAGTAGACTTGAGTCAAAATATGAGTAGTTGATGAACCGATCATTTCAAGTTTTACATGATCAAACCATTTGCGTCACAACAATCTGGTGATGAAAAGCGCCTTTATCAAAAATAGCAGGTGGCAGACAGTACGGTCGTGAGTGCTGAAATCACTGAGTGTGTTGATCATTTATTTGTAAATTCAAGGATGAAAATGATGTTATTTAAGCTTCCTGTTAAAGAATTTGTGACACTCACTTGCTTCTTGATTATCCTGGGGTGTTCTACTAATTCTCAATCACCTTCAGTCGATAAACCAAAAAACGAAGTGCTGGTATTAGGGGCTATCCACAGTGGTCACTTGACTGATAGTGTATATAATATTGAGTATTTGGAAAAGCTGATTCGTGAAATAAACCCTGATTTTGTTCTTGCGGAAATTCCACCAGATCGCATGAAAGCTGCGATGGATGGCTTTGTCCTTACCGATAGTATATCAGAACCCAGGGTGAAACGTTTTCCGGAATATGTCGATGTCGTTTTTCCGCTAACAAAAGAGATGGATTTCCAAATTATCCCAACAGCCGGATGGACACTACCTATGGCCCAGGAACGTAGTAAAAAGCTCAGAGCCATTAGTCAAGACCCTGAAAGAAGTAAGGACTGGAAGGCCTATCGGGCAGCGAATCAATTATCGGACTCAGTTTATCGAGCCACTGGGAGAGTGAATGATCCATACTTTATTCATACGCATACCTATGACAGTATTCAGGATATAAGCCTGCAGGTTTACAATAAGCTCTTCAATGTAGAATTAGGTCTTGGCGGCTGGGAAAACATCAATATCGCCCATTATTGGAACATTGAAAAAGCCTTAGAAAAGCACAGGTACAAAGGAAAACGAATGCTGATCATTTATGGTGCCGGACACAAAGGTTGGTTTTTGAGGCAATTACGTAAACGCGATGACATTGTATTACTAGACATGAAACCCTTCCTGGATTCAATTCAATGAGGGAGATCGTGCGTTTTTTTGATTAAAGTCGCTTATAATTCGCTCTTAAATTGTACCAGGAAGTGATCAATACTCGAACTTTTTGGAGCGGGATTTGGGGTTGGTTTTGGAGGGAATTTATCGGATGAGTGAAGATATAGCTATGGAATGAAGTAACTTATAGTTAGCTAAAACTCATTTTTGAGAAGTGTACCGGACTCCATTCTTTTTATGCTAAAAGCAATGAAAATGATCTAATTACGAGCTGTGCCAAACCTCAATGTTCCAAGCTAAGATAGTTCATCGATAATTTGTACTATTTCCATATTCAACCTTATTAAATTATTAATCGTCATTAGCAATTTGTTCTCTAGCTAGTTCAAGTGCCTTTTCCAAGACTTCATCACGGCCTTCGGCGATACCTTGTCTGGTTTTTGTTACTAAAACATCAGGAGTAAAGCCAATTCCTTGTAGCTGAGAACCATCATGTTTTACCACTCTCATTCCAGTCCATCTTACATTAATTCCACCTAATAGATCAAAAGGGTTCACTGTACCATTCGTACCTGCTGTCGTTTGTCCAATAAGCGTTGCAATACCATATCCCTGAAAAAAACCTGTAATACTTTCACCGTAACTAAATGTATTCCCATCAACCAATAAAAATGAGGGCTTATTACCTATATAAGGAGTTTTTGCTTTAAGGTTCCAACCAATACCATCAAAATTTGTGCTATTCTTTTGGTCTGGATAAATGTAATTAGGTACTCTTAACCAATTCTTGGTTGTATCATCACTTTTAAAAAAATGTGATATGATTTCATGATTCCTAACTGGATAACCTCTTAAATCCAGAATAATACCATCAGAATCAGATATTTCAGTTAATTGCTCTACTATCTCTGGCATACTAACTTGAGTGAGATTTAAATAAATGATATTTCCATCATATTTTTTCATCCTCTCTTTTCCCGTAAAAACTCTTCCAATCGCAGCGTTGGTCTCAATACTCCTTTTAAGTTTGATTGTTCTACCGCTAATGACAAACTCTAATTCTGTATCCTTCTCTCCTTTGGCATTATTGAACTTCATCAATTGATTAAAATGTGCATCAGAGGTTTTAGAAAAGTAAGGAGATTTTTGATAGTAAAAGTCTTCCGAGTAGAATCCATCAATAGAATCAATTACATCACCAGGTTGTATTCCAAGTTCATCCTCCAGTACTTCAGTAACAACAATCCTGCTCTCTATTTTCTCATAAAATATAGGCGGGGAATAAGTAACTAAATTTCCTCCATAAATAGAAGCATGTCCATCATGTGTACCTGCCATTAATGATCTTAGTGTAAGAATATGCTCTTCAAGTGATTCATCGATAAAGGATTTTCGAATCGCTGCTTTCAACATACCCGTCCAATCTATGTCCAGAACGTCATCATAGGGGTAGAAGTGTTTAAGAACATTATATAAGACGATGACATTCCCTAATCTACTATTAACACTAGATACATCAAATTCGATCAAATCAAGATCGCTTTTTAGCTGTGAAAACTCATCAGGGTTAGCATGAGGGTAAGTATGATCCTCTATTATTGGCAAACTAAGAGGAACGGAACAAAATACATTTTTGGCTAGTGATTCATAAATCAATTCATGTTTCAAAGGTGTTGCAGAAAATATCTTTTGTCCATTAAACTGTTCATAAAACCCTGGGCAACTAATGACAGCAGATTGCTTTCCAGAATGCATACAATTATCATTTATTGCAAATGCATATCCCTTTCCTCTACCGTAAAATTGATTTTTCTTTACCTCAGTATCAATTACATCTATTTTTTCAAAATCAGAATTATCGACTGGCACTTCGATAAAGACATCTTCATTCTGAACCTCCAGCCTTAAATCATCAACAAATAATTTACCCTTTCCATACAGGTTAGCTCCCAGAATTACTTGATTGATATTTGCGCTAAGATTTCCCTCAAATTCAAATTTAGTCCATTTACCATAATCTTTATAGGTCAGTTCTTCTCTGTTAACACGGCGCGATTCTCCATCGTTTAACTTAACATTGATTGAAAAGGTCGCTGAAGAGAAATAATGTGGTGTAAACTTAGCCCATCCAGAGTATCTAATCTTTTTAGCAGTATATTATGATAAATCAACCTCCATTGAAAGTGATCCGAATCGATCTGATCTATTCAACTTATTCTTTCTATTAACCCGCACGCTATTGTAAGTACCATCTTGAATATTCATTCCTAAGCAAAGCCCTTTATGCTGCCAAAAAGAATACTTAAGATTGACAGAATCATCTGGAGTTATTTTTTTGGAGGTCATATTCTATTTTCGAATCAGCCGAGAATGCGATAGAAGGTGCAATGGGCATAAAAAGTTGATTTAGTTTTGATACAATAGTATCATGTCGATTACTATCTAATACTTTCTCTGATCCTAAAATGGCGAATTTCGTCCAGTCAATCTCAGCAGCTTCATCTGATGGATGAAAGTACTTGATATAGCCATAAAGCTTTGCTAAACTTACAATATCCTGAATCAAACTATCCTACGAGTTCACTTCTTCATTTAAACAAGAAGTAATTTGATAAACTAATAAGAATAAATAAAAGCGTATTTTTTAATTTGATGCACATAAAATTAAGAATAGAATCTTTAACAAGGTATTAGCAATATTCAAACATGATGATTTCAGAGCCGAATTGGCTTGGTAAAAATATTTAGGCAAATAATTACTTTATCTTTATATTTATCTAGAGTTTTTAAATAATTAAAATATACAACCAATAAAGCAGAAAATTAAACTGAGACATCTGAAACTAGAAAGTTTTGTTACGTCTATAAAGCATGAAAAAATCGCAACAATGAAGGGAGATACTTTAGTTACTTGTAATAGTCAAGATGTAGGTACAGGAGGATGTGAATCATACCCAATGATTTTCCTTTCGTTCGCAGGTAATTGTCTTTAATCATAAAAAAAATAGCAATCAGGTATTTACCTGATTGCTATAATATACTTTAGACAGCAATATTGAAAATATATCTTTTTTCCTTATTTCTATTTCTCACCACTGCATTTTTTGGTTGGGCAGAAAATCTTAAGTGTCAATCAATATATTACTTCTTTCAAGATCAAAACTGTGAATCTACAAATCAGAATCTGAGTCTGCGAGCACGAGCCTTGCTTTATTCCGCTAAGTATGATAGTGCTATTCTATTTTTCAAAAAAAGCATTGGTTCTGAGACCAGCGTGGAACTTCTCTTAGAAGATTATTCGTATTTAATTCGAATTTATCGGGATCTTGGAGATTTTAAAAATATAAAGTTAGTCTTTAATGAACTTATAAAGTTTACGGACGACCATCCTTCTTACCGATCTCATAAATTCTATTTAATAAGTAAAGCTTATCATGCCGAGGCATTCGATCGTAAAAATGCTGGTTCTTATTTTGAAAATGCTATTTCGAAATTTGATCAAATTGATCCTGACGTAGTGAGTCATTACGTAAGGTATATTGACCTTTTAATCGAAGAATTCCAATTTACAAAAGCAAAAAAAATACTTGATAAAGCTAACATTATAGCAGATTCAAACTACTCAAATATAGAACCTTTTGACTACTATGATCTTAAGCTAGAAAAGGCATACTACACATATAGAGTGGGTAAACTTAAGGAGTCTATAAACCTATATAATCATGTAAGTGAACGTGTTAAAGAGCAAAGGTATGAATGGCAAGTATACATATATACAGAGTATCTTCGAATGATAAGCTGGTCATATCATCGGCTTGGCTTTAGCGAAAAGGCGATAAAATCCGCTGAGCAGTATCTTGAGTTATCATCCTTTTTTCATAAAAAAAGTTATTTCAGGTATTTTGAGGTTTCGCTGTTTCTAGCTACTGTCTACAAGGAACAAGGTAATTACGAAATTGCTTCAGATTACAGTGAAAAAGTAATCGAATCTGCACGTGACCAACAGAATCCCTTCCATTTAACTCAAGCTATATATAGTAGCGCGGAATTGCTCATTGCGGAAGGAAAGTACGACGAAGCGATCAATAAATATCTGTATATTATTAGTCTAAATGATAGCACTAACACATCACAATTTTTCAGCCTTTATTGCCATTACTTCATTGGTAAAATCTATTTAGATACTGGTAACCCAAAAGCCGCGATTCCCTACCTGGAGAAAGGTATTGACATAAGTAAAAAACGCTTTAATAGCCAAACACTTTTTCTCATTGAATTCATTGATGCACTCTTCAGGGCTTACGTTGATTCAAAAAGTTATTCTCAAGCTTCACAATTAGTTGATGAAGTTTTTCAAGATATTCAAATAGATAAGCATTTAAACACTCGGGGGGTACGAAAATTCCTGAATAGCTTAAGTGTTTATCTACAGAAAACCGACATGCTAGATAGTTGTGAGCATGTTCTAAGCTTATTACTTCCAGAAGTTCAAAACAATAAAGCTTCTCTCGAAAATTTTGACTCTTTTGATCAGGAATTATTGGTATCATACGAGATAAGGGCAGAATACAATTTCAAGAAATACAAAAACACCAATGAACTGAGTTTTTTGTTACTTTCAGTAAATGATCTAGCTAAATGCGCTACGTTAGTTAGTATTGGTAGAAATAGTTTTAAAACAGAAAGGGACAGGATTGCTTTTTATAAATTTGAACAAAACTTGACTAAAAATATTGTTCAAAAGAATGTTGAATTGAGTCGACATGATTTCTACTTTGAAACTTCTTGTGATGTACTATTTAGAGCATTTCAGCTTTCTAAGGCTTCACATTTATTGGAAACGCTAAACCGGAATGCTGCAATAATTCAAACGAACATACCAGATTCATTAATTTCCGCTGCTAATAATCTAAAACAACAGTCTTCTGTACTTACTACAAGGATTAACAGCATTACTGAAAAAGTAGTGATGCCCCCTCATGACTCAGTAATACTAATGGATTACAAGTCTGTCTTGTTAGACAACAAGGTCAGATTCAATAATCTAATGTTGTATTTAGAGAAAAATTTCCAGAAATACTATGAAATTGCTTACAATCCAAATATATCAACTGTAGATGAAATCCAACTTCAACTTTCTAAAAATGAAGCAGTTATTGAGTACTTTCAAACGCAAGAAGATGTACATGCCTTTGTAATTAGTAATGATACGGCTGCCGTTATCCAGCTAAAAGGCATGGCCAATGATCAAGTCGAAGAATTCCGTGAAATTTTATCACCATCTGGTCTGAATTCCGAAGAAAATGGCTTTAGAACATATACAAATCAATCATTTGTATTGTACGACCAATTATTAGCTGAACCGCTTTCTTTCCTACCTAAAAAAACTAATAAACTCTTCATCATCCCCGATAAATCATTGAGTTTTCTACCTTTCGAGTTACTGCTAACGCAAAAGATAGACACAACCCAACGCACCAATTATGGTAATCTTCCCTACCTGATCAAAGAATACGACATCTCGTATGGTTATTCTGCCTCTATCTTGTTTCGGGAGGATTCGATTAAAAGCGCCAGGAAACTCAATAATGAAATTCTCGCCTTTGCTCCATCTTATGAAGAACTGTTAAATGACACTATCAAACTTAATCAATTAGGTGAATTTCGTAATTCACTTACTCCATTGAAGTATAACAAGTCAGAGGTTGATGGAATTGGAAAGTATTTCACTACTAAGGTGTTTAAGGCCGATTCGGCCTCTGAAAGAGCGTTTTACAACAACCTTTCCGGAAGTGGTATCATTCATCTGGCGATGCATGGGCTGGTAGATAGGAAAGACCAGCGAAAATCCAAATTGGTGTTCACACCAGTACAAGATTCAATCCACGACAACTACTTGCACAATTTTGAGCTCTATAACACAGAAATAGATGTAAAGCTTGCTGTATTAAGTGCTTGTGATACAGGTGATGGCAAACTTGAAGGCAGTGAAGGAGTAATGAGCATGGCTCGTGCTTTCACTTATGCAGGCGCACAGTCCGTTGTAATGAGTCAATGGCCTGCGGATGATGAATCTTCCAGTATTATCATGCAAAGCTTTTACAAATACCTTGCTGAGGGCAAAAGAAAGGATCAGGCATTGAGACTAGCCAAGTTGGACTTCTTAGATCAGGCCAGCCCAACGAAGCAAAACCCTTATTACTGGAATAATTTTGTGGTAACTGGTGATGTGAGTCCTATTGTAGACGAAGGAATACAATTGTATCGTTATCTGCCCTATTTGGCACTTATAATTGTAGTCATAACTCTTGCAGGTTTTTATATCCGGCGAAATGTTTATGAAAAGAGAAAGCATGCTTAAACAACTATGTCAGCCCATCTCAGGCTAGGTCTGTTTTCTACTACCCTTTTTTGTAACCTCCAACTATTCTCAACAAAATTAACTGCACCAATTTCTCGAACCCAATAAAAAACCCTTCCAATTTTTACACTGAAAGGGTTTTTCGAACTGTGTACACCCAGAAGGAGTCGAACCGGCCACCCCGCCTCAACCCCCAGAGCCAAAATCCAGTGTATAAAAAAAGCGAGTCACTCACATAACTCGCTCT
>ERZ1740068.356-NODE-356-length-24756-cov-9.456054_pt1 | contig 24756 bp, 22 predicted proteins | sample MGYA00581735_ERZ1740068 | MGnify/ENA primary metagenome ERZ1740068 (study PRJEB43018, sample SAMN04849740) | marine metagenome | isolation source: floating plastic debris | place: Pacific Ocean | collected 2008-08-30 | study: EMG produced TPA metagenomics assembly...
CTGCAGGGGCGACACATAGTTGTAACGTCCCTTCAGGACTCATGGACTTCCTGGCCTTATACGGCAGCACTACGTGCTACCTTCGTGTGGTGTGTCATCCCTTTGGGATTTGTTTACTGCACGTAGGAAACTGGCGCAATTGACTATAACCCAACAGAAACAAGTGCTTAAGGTACACCTAAGAGGCCGCTCGCCGATCCTGTCTCGTCTCCTCACTAGCCGAAGTTTCAGAAGAGGAGATAATTGATAACCTGAATTCCTGGACCGATAGGTTAAGGAATAAGGCATCCACCATACCCAAAGTCCTGACAGGACGAAACAGATACCATGGATGGAAGTATTCCATCTATGGGAGTCTAACACCACACCAAGCCCTGCAGGGGCGACACATAGTTGTAACGTCCCTTCAGGACTCATGGACTTCCTGGCTTTATACGGCAGAACTTGCGTTCTACCTTCTCATGGTGTATCATCCCTTCGGGATTTGTCTGTACCCAACAAGACAAGAGCGCCTCGCTTAACCAAGTAACCAGATTATTCATTAATTTACACCCCAATGAACGGCCTACTCTATCACCTCCCCCACTCTAAGCGCGAAGAATTGGAACTTTTGACCGAATTGGTGTCGAAGTTCAAGGAAGTGGAGATGATGATTCTTTTCGGGAGTTATGCCAGGGGCAATTGGGTAGAGGATAGTTACGTCGAAAAAGGAACCACCTACGAATACCGCAGTGATTTTGATATTTTGGTGGTGCTGACGCATGAAGACCTGAAGCAGAAATTCCGCATCGAAGATAAAGTGAAGGCTGAACTGGTTGCTGCCGGAAAAGTGACCACGCCTGTGAGTTTGATTTTTCATGGCATTAAACAGCTGAACGCCTCACTAACCATGGGCAATTATTTTTTTAAAGACATCAAAGAAGAAGGTAAGGTCTTATACGATTCTCAAAAGTTCAAACTCGCCCACCCGAAGAAGCTTACCGCCCAACAATACCAGCAAAAAGCAAAAGACTACTTCGATCAATGGTTTAAGAGTGCCAATGGCTTTTTCAAAGGGTATCATTTCTATCTCTCAGAGGAAGAATATCACATTGCTGCGTTCCAACTCCACCAAGCCACAGAACGCTTCTACACCACTATCCTCCTGGTCTTCACCGACTACCGACCCAAGGACCATAACCTCGAGAACCTAGGCATCAAAGTGGAGATGTGCGACAAACGCTTCGACGTCTTCTCTCGCACCACCGATGAAGAAAAACGGCATTTTGAATTGCTAAAAAGAGCTTACATTGATGCGAGATATAAGATGGATGAATATGCCATTACCAAGGAGGAGCTTTCGTTCCTTGCGGAACGAGTTGACGAACTAAAAGCGTTGACTGAGAGGATTTGTAAAGAGAGGATTAGGGAGATTGTAGAGGTTGAATGACACTTGGCGAATAAGTATTTTCAATTAGTTAAAGATGTCTTAGATTTAGAGAGGGTATTCAGTGCCGAAATATTAGATGTAAATGCCGTAAAACGAGATGTCAACTAAACGCTTAACACCAACGAAAGACACTTTAATCCGACTTTTTGCTAAGTCTGGTAATCGGTGTGCCTTCAAAGGGTGTTCTAATCTACTTTTTACTGACAAGAATATATTTATAGGACAAGTCTGTCATATTAAGGCTGTTTCTGTTAATGGAGAGAGGTTTGATAATAACTTGACCGCTGAAGACCTTCGCAAGCCAGAGAATTTGATGCTACTATGCTACGAACATCATGTCGAAATTGATCGAGGTATAACAAAATATAGTCCAGCTGACCTTCTTGAAATTAAAAGAGAGCATGAGCAGCAATTTGAAGATGTAACACAAGATTTGACGAATGAGCAAGCGGAACAGATGATGCAGTCCTATTTAACAACGCTCGATTCTAAACTAGATTCCATCATTACTCAAAACAGTAAAAATGCTCACTTAAAAGAGGGAATCAAATATGAGGTTGATCCGCTATCTGTAAGAAAATGGAATAACCAATCCGTTCTCAGGAACGCATTGATTGGCTCGCTTTCTTTTATTTTTGGTTTGCTGGCATTTTGCCTAGGTCTGTTCGAGGACTTGAATATTTTTGTTTCTTTCATTATTTACGGAGTGCTGTTTTTAATAGCATTAACCTGCTCTCCAATGATTTTTGCACCGACTTGGAATAGAAATAAGGAAGTTGATTTTCTTGGGACATTTTATAAACTCAATAATGAATTGGAGCTTACTAGCTATCAAAAACATGCAAAATGTAGTTTTCCCGATTGTGATGGGTGGATTAAAATTGTTGACCCTCCAGAGAAAGAGGTAAATAGACATAAAAAAATTGGATGTTGCTCAAAGGAACCTAGGTTACATACTTATTCATGTGAGAACAATAATACAATCGGCTACTTTCACAAAATGGACTTTAGCAAGAAAGATCCCAAACCATCAAACTAAAATGTAATATTACCAACCTGCCATAGATTTACACTAAGAATGTCTCCAAGAAACCAATTTTTGGACCGTCCAATATCGCCTAAGGCAATACCATTACAAAGCAAATTGTATATATGTGAACAATTCTCCTAAATAACTTAACTGGTTAACGAACGATAAAGCTTCAGAAACTATCTGTAGATAAAGGATTAAGGTGATTGGAAATACTTGACGTACAAAAATTTTCGATTGCTTACAATTATTCTAATTTCATCAACTATTAATAAAGTATCTTAGATTCAGTTTATAATCATCTAAATATACTGATCGGGCTTCTTCTTACAAATTTGAGATAATGATACAACATTGAATTTTAAAATATTATGGCAGACGATTTAAAGCGACGAGGTCCAGAAGATCCTAAAAAAATAAATATTCATCAGGAATGGGAAATAGAGTATTGGGCTAGAAAATTTGGAGTAACAAGAGCTCAGTTGCGTGCGGCAGTAGAGGCTGTTGGGGTAATGGTATCGGATGTTCGTAGATATCTTGGGAAATAGTTATTCACGTGATGTAAAAACAGCCATATAGACAATTAAGTTCTTGATTTAAACCAAACAACATTAAGTAATTTTATAAGTATAAGACTAAGAAATATAACAAGTAATCGCTAACAGAAAGCTCTATAGTATATAAGTCATAGATCGCAAAACTACACCCATCAAAGTTTCGAATTATGCAACACTAAACATCAAAAAAGATTTTCAGATATTGCTTCAGGGTTTTACTAGTCTTTGGCGAATTGCTTAGATAGGGTATATCATATGCAAAAAAAAGTATTTATCATTGGTAATGGATTTGATTTAGCACATGATTTAAAAACGAGTTATGCAGACCTATTAAATTATCATTCTGATAGGGTTTTTTCTGAAGTAAACCAGAATGGTTATTATGAGGATTCCTTTTTTAAAGTTGAGTTTGAGTACCCTTTGAATAGCGGCTTCTACCAACATTCTAGGATTCAACAGTACATGACGAGCCAAGGTTTTATTGAATTTATGAGTATTGCGGAAAAGATGTCTAACGTTTCTTTTACGAAGAAAAATGATTTCTATTTTCTTATAAGGCAGAGATTTTTGGAAGCAAATTGGGTCGATATAGAATGCTTGTATTTTGAAGAGCTTAAAAATCACCTGCATAATCCAGCCAAAGCAAAAAAGTTAAACTCGGAGTTTGCACAGATTCAGAATCTATTATCTGATTACTTATGTAGCTTAAATTATCATGCGAATGAAATTGTGGATTTTCATTCCATCTTTCAACATGATTCTACTTTAGGAATTTCCAGCGACCAATCATCTAGGATGTTCTTAAACTTCAATTATACTAATACTATTAATCAATATCTAAAAGATAATGTTCGAACAAAGGAGCTAATCCACATTCATGGAGAACTGAAATCTGAAGAAAACCCAATCATTTTTGGTTTTGGGGACGAGCATTCTGAGGATTATAAACTCTTTGAAAATAGTAATAACTCTGAATTCCTGCGTTTCATAAAGTATCCCAGGTATACTTTAACAAATAATTACAGAAAGCTCGAGCTTTTTCTGGCACAGACCTCTGGTTATGAAGTCTCAATAATTGGTCATTCTTGTGGTCTATCTGACAGAACAATTTTAAGAAGAGTATTAGATAATGATAAATGTACACAAATAAGGATTTACCCATACAAAGATGGCGACAACTATTTACAAGTTGTAACAGAGTTAACTCGACATTTTAGAGACAAAACCGATTATCTCAGAAAGACTATACCATACGATTCAAAAACCCTTTGCCCTCAGTTCAAAACAAAGTAGTCTAACTAAGCTGATTTTCATTTTTATATATTTTGAAATTAGTGTTAATCTAATCTTTGCTCACCGCACCGCACCGGGCCAGGGATAGAAGAAACTATCCCGACCGAAGTGGAGGAATAGTGATGATAGCCCGACCCTTGGGAGGCCCCCAGAAAACCCTAAAAACACTACCCCAATGTCACCCCGTACTTGATACGGGGACGGGATCAATTATACAACTCCGCCACAAACAGCTCCCTCACCTCTTCCACATACCTGTCGATGTGTTTTACTTTCCACACAGCGGTTTCTACGGGGTCGAGGACTACTACCTCGATGTGGGTGGGGTGAAGCATGAAAGAGCCCTTGGAGATCGCTTTGTAGGCGTTCTTGATCACAATGGGGACGATGGGGACGCCTGCCTGCATGGCCAGGTGGAAGGCGCCTTTCTTGAACGGCCCCAGCTCCGGCGTGCCACTGCGCGTGCCTTCGGGGGCGATGGCGACAGATATCCCGTTTTTCAGGGCTTCTACCGCCGGCTCCATCGCGGCGATGGCATTGGCTTTGTTGCTTCGGTCTATGAAGATGGCTCCCAGCGCACTGAAAATAGGGCCTATCGGCGTCTTTTGCAGTTCTTTTTTGGCAATGCCCGTGAAGTCGTTGCGCAGCAGCTTCATGATGATGAAGAAGTCGGCGGCGCTCTGGTGATTGAAGCAGAATACGGCCGGACGGTGGTCGCGCAGGTTGCGCTTGCCCTTCACAGAGATCTGTAGCCCTGCGAAACGTGTACCCAAATCTCCGATGGTGGAAAAGGTGGTATTGGCGGCCTCCTGGCGCGAGAGAGTCATGAGGCCTTTGGCTGCGCCCAGTACCGCAGACGGGTAGATGGTGGCTGCTGCCAGGCCTGTACGCAGTCCATTGACGATAGGCTTCTCCCCTGGCCTGTCGAAGCGCAGGATGGGCCAGTCGTTTTCGAAGGCGACCTGTGACAGGGTATTGTCCGGGTTGGTAGCGACGGGCTTGCCCACCAGCTGAAACAACGGGTAGTCCTCAAAACTGTCGGAATAGAAATAACTTTTGGCCAGGTCTATGTCGTTTTGCTTAGCAAAGGTTCTGGCGGCGCGCGCCTTGCCTTCGCCCCAGCAGATCTCTGCAATACGTCCGGTGAACTTGCCGTTCTGCACTTCCATACGCGTGCCGTAGACCTCTTCGATGCCCAGCTCACGAGCAATCGGGTTGATCTGATAGACCGTGGCCGCGGAGATGATGACCACGCGGTGACCTTTTTCAATGTGGTGCTTGACCAGCTCACGGGCTTCAGGGTAGATGGTACCGACCAGGAACTCCTCAAATACATACTGCCCCAGCTCTTCAAATACCTGCTCAGGCAGGCCACGAAGGCCGAGCGCGGATATCTTGGACAGGAATTCAAAGTCACGGTTACCGAACCCGAAGAACATCGCCGTCATGAATTGAGAGATGTACTCTGTCGCAGTGGTATCACCACTGAGCAGTCTGGTCTGCACAAATCGCTTCACCGAAAAGTCGTTGATCAGTGTGCGATCCAGGTCGAAATAGGCGGCAATGTGCGGGCCTTCTTCTTCCTTCTGTGCGGCCTTCTTAGGCTTTAGCCTGGCGGCAGGCACCAGCATCTCTTTGGCAGAGAGCATCCCCACTGCTTTGGGCGACGGCTCCACCTCTATGTCTTTCAAATACCGCAGTCGGCCAGTGAGGTCTTCCAGGTATTCCATCCACTCGCCCAGGCCTTCGCCATTGATTTTTTGATCGGTGATGCTGAGGCCTGCGTTAGTGGCAAACTGCAGCGCACTGCTCAGGAATGGCTTCGAGACGCTACCCAGGCGGGTGATCTTGCTCTGCCAGTGCAGCTCCTTGCCCTTGAACATGCAGAGTTCCAGAAAGTCTTCTTCGGTAAATGGGTCTTCTTCGTCCCAGTTGTTGAGCGTATAGCAGACGACCTTGTCGGCCTCCAGGTAGGACAGCAGCAACGCCCGTGAGATGAAAAGGTCCTGCTTTTTCAGGATTTCAGTGACGTCCCGCTCGGGATCGAGTAGTATTTCGCGCCAGTCTTTGTGGAAGCGCTTGAGTTCTTCTTCTATCTCGGCACTGAAGCCAGCTTTGTTAGTATAGAAAAACTCGAACTTAAAGAGGTTCCTCAGGCGCATGATCTCCTGCCAGAAATGTACGATCCGGTCAGGGGATTTGTCGTCTTTGATCTTAATGAGCGCCATCTCTACGAAAGCGGAATGGTAGAGGTGTCCAGCCACCATATTGGCGTAGTAATTGGCCACCAGGTATTCTGAAGCGACGATGCTGTACTGTGCCTTCTGCCCTGCCCTGCTCTTCTGCACGATGTGGGCACCCTGCAGCAGGTTCAATGCTTTCTGTACGCTGGCAGCAATGGAAATGCCACGGTCGATTAGCGAGTTGGGCTGTTTCTTACCGATGTATTCCATCAGCTTTTTGACCTTGAACTCTATTTCTTTCTTCGTCAGCGCGAAGTCATTGAGCAGGATGTTACAGATAAGCGATACGGTAGACACCGGCGTGATCTTCGACATCTGATTGATGACGTCAAAGGCGAAAAACGGCAGGTTATCTTTATTCTCATACGTGTTTTCCTCCAGATGCGGCACTATCGTCTGGTGCATGTCATCCACTTCCACGGGGTCGCCAAAGCGAATGGCAGCGCGGCCAAAGTCATTGCCTAAGCGGCGAATATACTCAATCGCCATGTTGACGTTTTCCGATTTCTTGGTAGACTCGCCTGTCGCCTGCTCCGTCATCTCTTTCACATCGGGAATGAGGTCGTACGAGATGGATACCGGCACGTATTTGATCTTCTTGGTACTGGCCTGCTCGGCATCCATGATGTATTTGAGAATACCCATCTGCGGATGCAGGATCTTGCCTGTACGGGAGCGTGTACCTTCGATGTTCCAGGTGAGGTGGTCACCGTTGCTGATGATCGTGGAGATATAATGTCTCAGCGACGCCTTGTAGATCGGGTTGTCTTTGAAACTTCTGCGGATAAAGATCAATCCTGCACTCTTGCCTATCTGCTTCAGTCCGGGGAAAGCCATGTTGATGCCGCCAAATGAATACGGCACAGGCATCCCAAAACGGGCCAGCGTCGAGATGAGGACCAGCGTATCAAGGTAGGTCTTGTGCGTCATGATAAATGCCACCGAGTTCATGCGCATCAGCCGCATCAGCTTCTTGATGCCTTCGGGATCAACGTCGATCTTTTCGTTATAAGCACGTGAAAGCAGGTAGTCAAACCCTTTGACGGAAACCATTTTGGTGAGCGGGTGCTGCTGGGCGTAAAGCTCCTTGATGTACTCGGCAGCGTCGGCTTTGGCTTCCTCCAGTTCCAAACTGTGCTCTTTGACAATCGCTTCTATCGACTGCTGAAATTTAGGATCGTTTACTATGCTTTCCATTGTGCGTTTTAGTGAGTGCTATTTGTCAATATGCTTACGCAGATTGCAGGTGAAAACACCTTGCAACGGCGGGTACACTTGTCAACTTAGTTGGTTTTGTCGCCCTTGTTGGTGTTTTCACCAACAAGTAAATCAATAGCACTAGTATTCCTTCTCTAACTCGTAAAAAATAAACTTTCTTTTTTCTTCATCCAATAATACGGATAGAGCAACCGCTCTATGTTGGTCGTGTTATCTTGTATACTTTTTCCCTGGAGGTTGGCGCTCAGTGCGTTGGCGGTGATCATCAGCACGCTCACATTGGCACCTAGTCCGGAGTGACTTCCAAATACTTCAATATTCTTAATGTCATCGCGGTAGCTCTCCGCTTCTATGCAGTGCTTCCACGGCACTATCCCGTCCGTCTTCGTATAAATACACGTGACCGGCACATCGGGAATGGGTTCCAGCTCTTCGATGAACTTCTTGTTCTTCTCCTTCAGCGATTTGCCACTAAAAAACTGCAGCACACCATCTACATGACTTTTCATGTCCATCACGCCCCACACCGGCGAACCGATGGTGACGATCTGCTCAACCTGCTCTGGATGGCGATTGGCCATGATCTTGGCAAACATGCCACCCCCGCTCCAGCCAACGATGTTGACCTTCTCACCGTGGGCACTGTAAATATCGTCTAGTTTTTCTTCTAATCGCGGCAAATAATGCGCTTTGATCATATTCAGTCCCTGCTCCCACTTGTAAGTCTTAAATCCCAGTGATGTCAGATACCGCCGGACAAACCCAGTCGCGTTGTCATCCGTCAGGTACGGAGGGATCAGCAAGACAGGCTTTCCGTTTCCTTCAATGCGCTTGGGAATAAAGGGGTACATGAAGTAGATAGATGCCCACTCTACCAGTGCCCTGCTTTCCAGTGCCATGTTCAGCAAACTAGGCCTGGGAATTCCCTGATTGACCACATCTATCTCATAGCGGAACTTCTCCAGGATTTCAACAGTGATTCTTTTCGTCTCCTCATTGCCCAGCACCATGAAGTCCTCAGCGATCTCATTCAGTAGGGTGAAAAGCGTGAAATACTCTCTGCTGGGTCCCACCTCACTGTAGATGCTGATACACTCGTCAAAGACCGTTTGAATGTCTTCTTCCACAGTAGTCAATTCCGACAGCGCATGGATGAGCTCATCCGAATGGGGATGGTGGGTAATAATATTCCTGATTTCCTTGTCGGGGATGCCATTCAGCTTTCCCAGCAGGGAGATCAATTTTACAAGGGCATTATATAGGTCACTGTTGTTCTTTATCATATTTAGGGGATTTGGGTATTAATCCATGAAATGATATCTTCTTCAACTTCCTGACTGTTGATTTCGTTTAACATTTCATGTCTTCCACCTTGGTATAGGTGAAAAGTCAGCGCAGTATTACCATACTTCTTAAAGTTCTCTGCTACGCGCGTCACCCCTTTCCCCATTTCACCCACAGGGTCCTGGTCGCCGGAGAAAATCAAGATCGGCAACTCGTCAGGAGTCTGGGTAAATGCTTCTTTCTGGTTAAGAGATTTAGAGTTCTTAAGGATATCTGTAAATACACCAATGGAAAAGTTTTCAATGCGATAAGGGTCCGCCTCAAAAGCGTCTACCTCGTCTTCATCTCTGCTAATCCAATCGAGATCTGTTCTATTGGGTTTAAATTTCTTATTAAATTCATCGAAGAACAGTTTGCGCAGGGTCTCATTGCTCTGCTCCCGTCCTCTGAAGGCACTCACGAGTTGCGTACTCGCCAGCCCAAAATGGCCAAGTCCTTTGATGAAGTCCGCCGTACCTGACAGCATCAACGCATCGATCTCCCCGCCGTACTTTAGCACATACTTTCTGCTCAGCAAAGACCCCATGCTGTGTCCAAAAAGGATCAGCGGACCTTCCGGGTTTTCATCGCGGATCAAATGGGTGAGACAATACATGTCTTCCACCGCATCCTCAAAGTAATTGTCACCATCGTAAAAGCCATACAATCGCTTCACTTCCGCTGTCTTGCCATGCGCCCGGTGGTCATTGGCATAGATAGTAAAACCCTCACTACTCAGCCGTTGGGCGATCCGGTCATACCTACCAGCATGCTCACCCACCCCATGCGCGATCTGGATCACCCCCCTACCCGCTCGCGGTCCGGAGGCCTCCCATTTGTAATAACAAATGACTTCGTCATCGTGGGATTTGAATACGTTGGTCTTATAACTTGGCATATTGGTTTTTTAAGATGCTAGACAATAGATGCTACGACCTCGGTCTGGTCGTAGCGTCCCGCTGCGACCCTATTAAGCTTAGAGCGTCTCGCTCTAACAAATCATCCTCTATCACTTTCAAATCACTTGCATCAATATTGTTCATCATCTGTTACTATCATATCATTTGGGGGCTTCCTCCCCTGTATCTCCCGCACTTCCTGCAGGATCTCGGGTTCGGCCGGGCTATCCGCTGTACACCGTGTCAAGCACGGCGTGCCGCTCCTATCCCTAGCCCGCGGCGCGCAGCCCGGGTCTACGCTTACGAAGACCCTTTACTTTCTATTCATGCGCTTCCCTTCGCTACTCCATTTCTGCTTTTGCCCTCTCAGTTCGACTCGCAGAATGCAGTTACAAACTGCTGTTCTTTGCTGGTCACCAGTTGCAAACTGGCGCCAGTGTAAATGTCTTAACAAAATAAGAACAGCCTAACCAAGTTTGCCTACTGGTTTCATCCACCGAAGCCTCTGCGAAGGTGGACTGCCTATTGCCTACTTCGTTGAAGCAAAAACCATATCGAATTCTACGCGACCCGATCTTTATTCTTTGCTCTTTGTTCTTTTATCTCCCTAAGAATCCCTTAACAAGCTTCACCAACTTCTCCTTGTTCGCCTTCGTGCCCTTCAGTTTGAAACGTTGCTGGATTTCCAACTCGTCAAATAGCAGCTCTTTCTTGTAAAGCGCATACAGGTTGGCATCCTCTATCTCCAGTACAGTCTTAGGGTCCAGGTTTCTGGTCTTTTTTACGGTCGGTTTCTCACCTGCGGTGTTGATCTCCCAGCACTCACTGTGTTCGCCCATATCCACCACGATGTGGAAAGTGCCTTTGGTCTTCTTTACCAGTTCTTCATTCTTAGGTAAATAGCGTTTCAACGCATTGAAAAACACAGTACTCTGGCTTTTCTCGGCAGGTTTCTTTTTGTCATCAGCTTTTTCCTTCGCTTTTTTCAAGATCAGCTCTTCCAATTCATTAGCGGCCTCTCTGATATAGCGTGCGAAGACATGTGCATCGGGCATGGTCTTGGCATCAGAAGTAGCCGTGATGGTAAAGCGTCCGTTGTAGCTAAAAGCCGCGATGATCAATCCGAAGCCATCAACTACAGGCGTCAAACCAAACATATTGACCACCTTGTGACCATTTAGGTATAGCAGTTCCCGTGGGCCTGGCACATTAGTAATCGTCACGTTGAATGGCGGTCTGTGCAGGTCTTTGATGTTGTACTTACTGTAAATTCCTGCCGCCAGATTGGCCAAACCAAACGGTACCGCATCCGCCATCTTGGAGAGCGTCTTCGCTCCCATGGTCTTGTGTCTGGATTTACCCAGCATGGTCTGCTCCTGGATATACTCCAGTCGTTCAATAGGATCTTCGATGTGCGTCGCCATCTGAATCATCATGTTCGCAATCTTATTGCCACCCGTCTCATCGTCCTGACTTCTGATGGAGATCGGCACGTTGGCTACCAGGGGCTGTAAAGGCAATTTTACTTTTTCTTTCAGATAACGTCGTACAGCGCCGGCACAAAATGCCAGAATAAGGTCATTGATGCTTCCACCGGCTATTTTACGTAGACTACTCACACGGTCAAACTCCAGGATGGCTGTTCCCCAGGTTCTTTTCGGAGAAACATTCCCATTGAAAATAGTGATCGGCACAGGATAACGCGCTGAAGTGAATTCTTTCTGCAGACTCAATGTTTTGGATGTCCTGGATTTTACGTAGGCCATGGCAGTCTCAGCAATGGTCTTCGGAATCTTAAATGGGTTCTTCATGAACTTCAAGCCACTCTTGGCGAGTAAACTAAGTTCATCTGGTAACGGATCGGGTTCATGCTTCTCAATCTCTGAAAGGTCTATTTGCTTTGAACTGGGATCCTGATCGAATAGGGTGCCCATGATGCCTACCCCTGAGTTGCCGTCAATCATTACGTGGTGCACCTTCGCGATGATGGCTACAGAACCTTTCGGTACCTGAGCGATTTCGTCAATTCCCTCTATGAAATGCATGGACCACAATGGACGTCGTAAATCCAGCGGTCCACTGAACAGGTTAGACGTGGTCTCACGCAGCGTTTCCCAATTAGAAGGCTCCGGCAGTTTCAGTCTGTGCAGGTGCAGATCCATCTCAAAATTGGGATCGTCTACCCAGTAAGGATAGTCCAGGTTCATGGGGACATTGAGCAGCCTTTGTCTGAACTTTGGAATCAGGTGTAGCTTGGAGGCTACGATCTTCTTGAAATCCTCAAATTTCAATGAACCTTCAACAATTGCCAGGGTGGCAATTAGCATCGGGCTGGTGGGCGACTCGGCATATAAAAATGCCGCATCGTAGCCGGAGATTTGTTTGAACTTGCCGTCAATTACTTCTTTGGCAATATCCTTTATGTCAATTTTTGAAGCCATCCGTTAAGGTTTCTCTATACTTTGGTAATTGTTAATTTTAATATTTTTTGCCCGGAGGTCATACATCAGGCTGAACAGACCAAAAAATGCCCTGTTCATATAGATGATGTGTTTGGAACCTCGTCCGGTATCCATGTTCATTTTCTTAGCCTTTTTCATAAACTGTTCTCCCGTCGTGGAGATTTTCTCGAAGTGGGCCATGTCACAGAAATCAAAGGTCTCGTTCTGAAATGGGAGTGTAAAATAATCAATGATTTCACTGAATAACTCGGTGAACAGCAACTGATCTGCATCGTCGTCTTCATCTCTCAGAATCTCAATGGCCTTCAGGTTTTCCTGGAAGGTGAGCAGATCATTGATCACCTCACTCTTAAACAGTTGAAAATAAGGATTATAAAAGTGCTCAGGTATTCTTTTCATGCACCCAAAATCCAGGGCAATGACCTCGAAATTGGATGATATCAGGAAGTTGCCCGGATGCGGGTCTGCGTGCACATTGCGCAAAACATGTATCTGGTACATGTAAAAATCCCACAGCGTCTGCCCTATCAGATTAGCTGCCCCCTGATCGTTGTTTTTCTTAATGAACTCGGAAAGGTGCAGGCCATGCATCCAGTCCATTGTGATGATTTCAGATGAACTGTACTCCGGATAATAATTTGGAAACTTCAAATTAGGCAAGTGCTTGCACAAACTTGAGATCTCTTCACTTTGGGCAAGTTCCAGTTGATAATCGGTCTCTTCTGTCAGTTTGTTCTCTACTTCTTTAAAATAGGTTTCGGCATGTTCGCCAGACAGCTTGAACATTTTCATCGCCACCGGTTTCACAATGGCTAGGTCTGACTTGATACTACTGGCCACTCCAGGGTATTGTATTTTGACTGCCAGTTTTTTGCCTTCTTTTTCTGCTACGTGTACCTGTCCGATACTGGCAGCATTCACTGCCTCGTTGTCAAAAGCATCGAATAGCTGCGATGGTAGTTTGCCAAATGATTTCTTGAAAGTCCTGAGCACCAGCGGACCGGAAAGCGGTGGCACGGAGAAGTGCGAAAGGGAAAATTTATCTACGTAGGCCTTGGGCATGATGCTTCTTTCCATACTCATCATCTGTGCCATTTTCAGCGCACTGCCTTTCATGGTTTTGAGGCTGTCATAGATGTCATTGGCATTGTTTTCATCCAGACGTTCTTTGGCTTCTTCTTCGGAGCTGATGATCTTATCGCCATAGTATTTCAGGTAGTTGACTCCCAACTTAGCGCCAGTTCGTACCAGCTTACTAGTACGTTCCAGTTTGGAAATCGGAATTTGTTTTGAAGTCTTCATACCTGATTGTTGGGCTTAATTTTCTCATTGTACAAAAACTTTCCCAGGTCAATGACGTTCAGCAACGACTGCGTGTTGAGCAGTTCCAGACCGGTGTTGACTGACTTCTCGATGAAAATGTCTGTCTTCTCACATTCCAGTGAGTCGTCCGACATCCAAAACTTGAGCGTCAATAGAAACTGTATCCAGAGTCCTTCCTGCAGCGATTTTTTTTGGATAGACTCAATGCTCTCGCTGATGCGAATGGTCTCAATTTGCAATGAGTCCACAAAGTTCAAAAAGCTAACCTTTAACTCACTCATCAAAGGCAAGGCATTGAGATTGAGACCGTAACTTTTAATGACCAGCAGTGCAAACTCACGGTTCAACGTCAGGTTTTCAAATAAAGTAAAATACAGACTTAGCAGCTTGTCTTTTTTTGTGAAACCTTCATAGTCCATGTTCTGCTCCAGCACCTCGATGGCATTGTCGATAAAGATTTTGAAAATGACTTTGTTCAGGTGATCAAACCCTTCAAAATGGCTATAGAAGACATGAGGAGCAAAATCATACGTCGCGCCCAGTTCTTCTACCGTGAAAGGTTCTTCTTCCAGATTTACCACTGTTTCCATGTAGTAATCAATCAAATCTTCTTTGGATTTATGTTGTTTTTGCTTTGCCAATTCAAATGCCACAAGGGTAGTTTCTCGTTTTTTCAGATGCCCATCAAATAAGACATCCGCAGATCAACTAAAGTAAGCAATTCGTGATAGGGTTAAAAACAAAAAACCAGATAATCTTCGAAAGAGAATCTGGTTTAGTTCGGTTATCTATTTGTAGTCATGATTATGCTACCAAATCTCTCAAACGCTTGTTGCTTGCTTTCATATCCGCTTTCACTTCTTCCAGAATATCGAAAATCAAATTCTGCTGATTAGAAGCCAGTTTCAGTCCGCCTTTGATAGCCAGGTCTGCAACACCTTGCCACTTTGAAGTAATTTCAATTGAGTCAGTAATTACCTTCTCAGTTCCGTAGAGTGCCACGTTGTTGGCATTGGCAGCGATGTCTTTTACTCTTGTAGCTGCATCACCGATCATCCCTTTGATATTTTTATTCGTTTTCTTTTCCATCTTTTTAAAAATCTAAGAATTCAATAATCACTATATCTTATTTGCTCTCTGCCGCTTTCTCAACTGTAGTTGCAGCTTTCGCAGGAGTCGCTTTTACTGTTTGTGTCGCTTTTTTAGCAACAGGAGCTTTCGCTTTGGCAGCAGTAGTTTTTGTTGCCGTAGCAGTCGCTTTGGGAGCCGCTGCCTTTGCTCTTGTAGTACGCTTGGCAGTAGTTGCCTTTGCTTTGGTAGTAGTCTTAGCAGCAGTCGCTTTAGGCTTTGCAGCAGCTTTTGTTGCCGTAGTTGCCTCAGCTTTTTGTACCTTTTTGGTACCCAACGCGTCTTCTACCATTTTTTCACCTTTGTTCAGAATGGTCTGCGCTTGCTCCAGCACATCTTCTTTGATGTCGTTGAACTTTGCAGTTCCTTTCGACTTGAGGTTCTCAGAAGTTTTGCTCAACTGCTGTACAACACGGTTTTCACTTACTTTATTCTTGATGTTTACTGCAGTGTCTTTGATACCATCAACACCTTCTTTGATGTCTTCAGAGACAGAATACACCTTTTGGCTCACAGGGTTATTAGAAACAAATTCTATCACCTGATCAAACTCAACTAATTCTTTTGCTCTTTCGGTGCCAGTAGCAAACTGCGTCTTTACTGCCTCTGCCGTATCAAACACCATGTTCATTTGCTTTCTGCGGACAGGCTCAGATTTTTTGATCAACTTCTTGGTGAGCTTCTGCCATTTTTCACCATTCTCTACTGTAGCATTGATCGCGGCAGTAGTTGCATTTACCAAAGACTCATTCAAACTCTTGACTGTCATCTTCTTTGTTGTCGTTTTTGTTGCCATGATTTCTATATTTTTAAATGTCTTAATTGCTAATTTTTTCTAAAGTTATGTTTTGCGAGTTGCAGATGAGTTGCACCTGACAACCTGCATGTAATTATTTGGAGATTTTTTTCTTCAGACCATTCAATAGGTCAAAAGCGAACTCCTGTTGCGTCGCAGAAATCTGCAATCCTCTTTTCAAGATTTTTGTAGTGATGTCGAGCGACTTGTTTTTCAGTCCAAAAGCAAAGTCAAATAATTGCTCGGTGGTATCCAGCATGTAATCGTTCGCCGATGAAGCGACGTAGATCGCATTATTAGCTGCTTTTTCAATGTTTGTATTATTCTTATTAGTAGCCATATCTGAATCTGTTTTCGTTGTTTTTCTAATCAACAATGCAAACATATGATTCGCAAGTTGCAGATGAGTTACAGATCAGTGGGGTAAGGCAGTTGAACTGCGTGTACTGGAATTTAGCTTCTGATTATCAGGGGTTTACGTGATTGAGAAAAGTTTGAAATTATTTTTTAATCTCTAAAACTGGCGCCAGATTAGCGCAGCGTATCTGGTGCCGGCAAATCAGCAGGCAGTTTGTAACTGCCCACTACAAGCTTGAAACTATTGATAGGCTAAAGCTCCAAGCTTCAGCCAGTGCGAGAATTCGCTTTCTACTAATATTAGTCAATTACTTTATAGAAAAATCGTCGCTTTGAAAGTCTCTCTATTCCAAATTCGATTTTGGGGTAATCAAGCTACAAGCTTGAATCTATCGGTAGGCTAAAGCTGCAAGCTTCAGCCAGTAGAGAGGTAGACACCTGCGCCAGTAGCCCCCACCAGTATCAATCTAAATTCTCAATCTCCTTTAACAACGCCTTTGTAGCCGGCAGTGGACCGATGCCGAATTCGGCTTCGAGCACATCCACGCATTGTTGATAAGTCTTGAGTGCATGAGGGCGATTACCTTTGGAGAGGTAAGCGGCCATTTGAATGCGGTAGGCATCTTCCCATGTTTTATCGACACCGATCGCTTCCTGCGCCAGGCGGACACTTTCCATGGGATTGGTGGAAATCAAAAGTTCTGCTAAGTTGACCAGTGCTCCCAGAATTAAAATACGGCTTTTCTCACGCTCATGTGAGGACCAGTCTTCATAGATACGGTTGGGCAGGTAGGCGCCCTGATACAGATCGATGGCAGCTTTGTAGGCTTCCTTTGCCAGATCAGGGAAGTCTGTCAGCGCCTCATTGCCGATTTTGATGTATTCTTCTATCGCTTCCACGTCGATCCAGACCAGCTCCAGATCCAGTTGATAGGTGACACCTTGCCTCACCACATAAATAGGCTCTGTCCTCGATGGCCGATTGGGTTCCAGTACTTTATTGACGCCATGTAATGCCACTTTGAAATCACGGTCATCGCCTTCTTCCCAAAGATGGTCCATGATCTGCTCTTTGTGCATGGCCCGTTTATGACGGTAGGAAATGAGGTATTGAATGAGTTGAATGGTTTTGTCTCTCCCCCACTCTTTCGTCGATACCTTTTCTCCATCACGTCGCAGCGTAAACTGTCCCAGCGTCTGGAACTGAATAGGTGCTTCCTGCTGAAATCGCTTACAGCTTGCTAATCGATTGGTCAATTCAGTGTTTGACACCCGTTATTTCGATTTTGATGGAGAGGTCTTTGCTTTGGTGGTGGTTTTTCTGGTCCGCGTAGTAGTGGCACGCTTCTTTGGCATCTCTGATTGTATCGCTTCCACTTTCTCATGTAGTGCCGCAACAGACTTGGTCAATGCCGCCAAAGTTTCCTGTATTGACTGAAAATCTGACTTAGAGGCGCTTCGCCATTCATCGATCGGTACTTTTTCCAACAACTCCTCTCCATATTCACTGATGGATTCTTGTAGATTCGCAACCTGCTTCCGGGGATCTTTCAGCGTTTCTTTGATGAGAAAAGGTGCAGAAGCCGCCACCGTTTTGAAGATAGACAAGCTTTTACTCAGGATGTTCTCCTGTTCTTCCGACGATTTATCACTGGTAGCGCCTACTGTCAAATCCGTAAGATGTTGTTGAATAAAGTCTACCGCATCTTTAAAGTCGGAGAAATTAAGATCTTCCCCGCTTTGAATATGCGATACATTCCCTCGCCATTGCACCTTGGATTCACCATCTTCTTCGTAAATGTTCTGTGTAAAGCGCATCATAAACGACGCTGTTTCTGCTTTTTTTGCCATTGAGTTAACTTGTTGGGTGAGTAATTCTGTCTTCTAAAATAAAGATTCTATTATTAAATGTTATCCCTATTGTTTTTTATATGAAACAAATGTGAATTTCTGATTAGTGATGAGTAATTTTTGATTTCTCATGAAATGTAAACTTCCCTTAACGCCTCATCACTCATCATGAATTAATAATCATTGAAGAATTTTGACGCAATCATCATTTGACAACAAAGTCAATCTATAATGAATCAACCGCGATAATGTCTGTTTTATTGAAAGAGATCGCCTACCTAAACACCGGGTTTACCCTAAGCGACCTCCCTAAGAACAATTCATCCTCAATTACCTCTTCCATCACCTCCTACGCCGATGAATGGCACAGCGCCTGAGCCTGTGACGTTGGGTAAAATACCATTCCATTTTTCGATGGCTTTCAGGTTGGCTTCGATTCTTCTGAGTTCAATCAGATCCGGAGAGATATTTACCTTTTGCAATCTTAATGCTTCAGCCTCTGCTTTGGCTGCCACAATGGTCTGTTCCGCCTCTACTTTGACGCGCTCCAAATCTCTTTTGGCCTTCAGTGCATTTTGCTCAGCAGTTTGCTTGGCTTCGATGGCATCTGTAAAAGTCTGTGAAAAACTAAAGGAGACAATCGAGAAGGCATCCACTGCGATGTTGGACTTGAGCAACCTTTCTGAAAGTGCTTCCTGCATTTGAGTGCTCACAGCTGGCCGCTTGGTGATCAACTCCTCTGCGGTATACCTGGCCGTCACCGCCTTCATCACTTCCTGAATAGCCGGGTCGATGATCCTTTCTTTGAAAGCTATTCCGATGGTTTGATAGACCACATTTGCCTTGTCTGGGATGATGTGGTAGTTGAGTGCCACGGACAGGTCTACATCCTGCAAGTCTGAAGAGGCTGATGCAGCATCTGTGATGGCTTTTTGAATCTTGACGTCCATAAGGATCACTTGCTGCATGACAGGTATCCTCAAATGAATCCCTTCGTTCAATACGATGTCCTGTACAGCTCCAAAGTTTTGCACTACACCTCTTTCTCCTGCGCCTACCTGCACCCAGGGTTTGAAAAAGAAGATGGCTGCTCCCAGAATGATCAAGAAGATCAACGCCTTTCCTGAACCTCTACTTAGAAAATTTCTAACATCTATATTATCCATAATTGCATTTCTGTTTAGGTGAAGACGTCAAGGTAAGTATTTTATGGTAATACACCATATAAAACTCCGACTGTGTCGCTCGGTTATCGATCTTGCTGCCAGGATTATTGCCTTTAGCTAGCAATCATGGTGATATTGCTGATACACCTACCCTCTTACTCACTAGCTATAGCGATTTTGCTGAATGTAAAGCCTCTTATTTTGAAGTAATGTAGAATGATTCTAAATAACAAACTACATTAGCTCCTTTAAGTCTTTGCTTGCTACTTATCAATAAAGTATCAAGGATAAAATGGGAAATATTATGTGTGATTACTGTCAATATCTGGACCTTGTAGAAACTAACAGGTGTCGGATCAACTTTTGTAAAAGATGTAAAGCCTTTACGTTGACTTATCAATCTTGTTGTGCTGTCTTTACGCAATTAGAATTGGAAAAATTCCACATCGCACTCCGGGTGCTCACACCCAGCCATTATCAGCATGATTTTTTGGGGAAACGCATGGCAGTCATTAAAAAACCTGAAGCACCTATCGGGTTTTGTTTGTCTCAGGATGACACGAAAGAGTTGGCCAGCGCCGTGGCCGAATCCCTGACACATTATGATGCTTATTGCGCTACCCGAAGAGCGAGTCGCTTCCTGATATGAGACATAACAGGGTTTTCACTAACCAATAAAGATTTAGATGTTCATTATGTTATCACTCATAATTTGACGCAGAAGAAATGGCAACAGAAGGTAAAGTTGATGTGATTGTAGTAGGTGCCGGCTCCGCAGGTATAGGTGTGTCAGTGTTATTGAAGAAACTTGGTATTGACTTCGTCATTCTGGAAAAGGATCATATCGGATCTTCTTTCAGAAAATGGCCGAAAGAAACCAGGTTTATTTCACCCTCATTTACTAGCAATTTTTTTAAAATGGCTGACCTGAATGCCATCACACCAGACACCTCCCCGGCCCTGACGCTATTGACAGAGCATCCTACCGGACAGGACTATGCAGACTATTTGGCTGTTGTATCAAATCACAATGACCTGCCTGTCTACACCGGAGTAAATGTGACAACAGTCTCCAAAGAGGACAATGTCTTTGTACTCAATACCAGTATGGGTATTTATCGGTGTACTTATCTCATTTGGGCTGCAGGTGAATACCAATATCCGAGAAAAGACAGTTTTGAAGGCAGTGAATTATGTAAGCACTACTCCGATATCAACTCATTTTCAGACCTGCCGGGGGATTACCACATTGTCATTGGTGCATACGAATCTGGCTTTGATGCGATGGCCAGCCTCGTCAAATCGGGAAAGCAGGTTACACTACTCGATCAGTCAAATTACCTGGAGATTGTGAAAAGTGATAGCAGCTATTGCTTGTCACCTTTTACCCGCGACAGGATTCACGAAGTGATCGAGGATTTGGATTATCATCCGGAGACGAGAGCGACCAGCGTCGGCTTTGAAGAAGGCAGATACATAGTTAAAACCGATGTAGGCGAAATATTTAAATCAACGCAGCAGCCTATTAATTGCACAGGCTTTGCCAGTAGTCTCTCGTTGATCGAAGAGCTCTTCCTCTTCAAGAAGGGTTTTCCTCTACTCAATGAGCGCGATGAGTCAATTGAGACGAAAAACTTATTCCTGGTGGGACCACAAGTAAAACATGAGAATGCGTTATTCTGCTTCATTTATAAGTATCGGCAGCGGTTTGCCATCGTAGCTGAACACATCGCCCGTAAACAGCGAATAAGTAGGCGATTGATTAAAAACGTACTCCAGGACTACAAAGACAATAATTTCTATTTAGATGACCTGTCCTGCTGTGATGACGAGTGTGTATGTTGATTTTTCAATGAATCTCTTCCCTATAAAATATTCTAAAACGATGACTTGCTACCGGTCATGATCACATCATACTATGGCAAATCAATAAGCAATCATAAATGAAACCTTATCTAGAATCACTTTTATTGATACTTGCGATTGTGGCAGGCTCTCTTGTGGGTCTTTTTACTTCTTTCAAGACCACACTCACAGATTATTTCATCCTTGCGATGCTTTTCTTCCTGTTCTACAACATCTCGCTGCAAGGTATTTTCAAGGGATTTAAAAACAGAAAGTACATCGGTATCGCTCTGTTGGTCAATTTTGTTTTCATTCCTACTCTTGCATTGCTGCTGTCAACATTACTTGTAGACAAGGCAAGTGCCATTTTTGTAGGGCTGATCATCTACCTGTTCGCTCCATGTACTGACTGGTATTTAGGTTTCACCAAATTGGCCAATGGCGATGTGGAGGCTAACTCCGCGCTGCTACCATTTAATCTACTGTTACAAGTCCTTCTGCTTCCAGTTTACCTGACCGTATTCACTCAAAACACAATTAGTGTACCCTTTGAAGCATTTTTTGAAGTCTTAATTTATTGGGTACTGATCCCTTTCACCGCAGCACAATTGGCCAGGCTGGTTGTCATAAAGCTGAAGTCTGATTGGGTGGAAAAGAGTAGCTCCCTTGCTGAATGGCTGGTCTTGGCCACACTTATGTTGTTGATCTTCTCCATGTTTAACGCCAACATAGCAACTTTGATCACCAATGCGACATACCTCCCCAGAGTACTGGCTGTCATTTTGACCTTTTTCATTATCACATTCTTCATCGCAAGACTTGTCTCCAGGATATCATCATTGACCAAAAAAGAAGAGATTAGTTTAACGATGACCACTGCTGCGAGGAATGCCCCCTTGATGTTAGTCATCAGCTTACTGTTTTTTCCAGATCAGCCGCTTTTGCACCTGGTTTTGGTGGTAGGCATATTGGTGGAGTTTCCGCATCTGATCACCATTACATCCCTGCTCAAAAGGACGGTCTCATCTTCTTGATGTGCACTTAAGTGAGATAATCTGCTGACGGGTGCGTGGGCACTTTTGCGAGTGCCGGAAACCAGTAGGGCCCGGTGGTGCTTTTGGAGTGTGCTGCTCAGATGATCAGAGAATTCAAGGTCATGTTAACTTCTCACTGCAAAATCCCGTACAAATGGACGGGGAATCTACAATTGCATGGACCGAAAACTTACCGAAAAAGAACAAATTGAATATAGAAAACAGGTTGGAAACCTAAAGCAGGCCAACCGGAGACACAGTGTACCCTATCGGAGGCTAATCTTGTTGACAATGGTGATTTTGTTCTTGTATACTCCTAAGCTGTTCAACTCTGGTCTTGATGCCATTGGCTTGAACTGGCAAGGTCAGGAAACCTCTCCTCCTGTTAAGGTTGATGAAGCCATCATACGGGTGTATGCCGCCAGAACCTGGGGTGCTAAAGGTGTATTAGCAGTCCATTCATGGATTGCTATGAAGCGGACAGGAAGTGCGGACTTTGAAGTAAGTCAGATCATTGGTTGGCGACAAGACAGGCGGGGCAATGTGCTTTTCCGCGAAACGGGCGTTCCTGTCGACTCCTGGTGGGGAAATCCGGCCACATTACTATTGGAGCATCGAGGTGAAGATGTAGCATCCATCATTGATAAAGTAGATGCTGCCATCAAAGCATATCCATGGAGTAAGGAATACACCTTGTACCCAGGTCCTAATAGCAATACTTTTGTCGCGTGGATTGGTCTACAAGTGCCTGAGCTGGGTTTGGACCTGCCCTCCAAAGCAATTGGCAAAGACTGGCGACCGTTTGAAAACTCCCTCGGTCGTTCTGCCAGTGGTTCAGGTGTACAGGTTTCCTTCCTCGGGTTCATCGGGACCAGTATTGGTTTTGAAGAGGGTCTGGAAGTGAACGTGTTAGGACTAAGCTTTGAACTGGATTTATTTGATCTTGCCCTGGAACTACCACTTTTCGGCAGGTATCCGATCTGGTATTTGATGTGCTATCTCGCTGTCTGGTATTTTTTGGTAAGGAAGTGGATCAGGGTAAAAAGTAGGCAGTATGCAAAGAGCAGTAAGCAAACGGTTAGAAATACATGGCCCGACAGCGTTTCCTAAGCTGGATAGGTGTTTCTGGTAACAACGCCTGGCAACGATCAGGAATTGAATCGGCTATATTTCTAGCGAGACCTCTGATTCAGGTAAGGTCGCAGTCTACGCGACCTGGCGCGACGCTACGACCAGGGATGGCTTAAGTTTGGCTACAGCGGGATGCCGCGACCATCATAACCAACAATTTGCCGCCTCAATTAATAATTACTCATCACACATCACTAATTTTGCAGCGTAGCTAGTCAAACCTAATGTCTGGCGTCTAATGTCTTACGTCTAAAGTCTATGCCTAAAAACATTCGCTCTCAGTTAATTACTCCCGAAGGAATGGAAGGTCTCAAAGAGGAGTTGAATCACCTCTGGCGTGTAGAGCGACCGGATATTACCAACAAAGTATCCTGGGCGGCCAGTCTTGGCGACAGATCTGAGAACGCTGATTATCACTACAACAAAAAACGGCTACGTGAGATTGACCGGAGACTGCTGTACTTGCGCAGGTGCATCGATAATTTCAAAGTGATCGAATACCATCCGCACATGGAGGGCAAAGTGCAGTTTGGGGCATGGGTCACCATCAAGAATGAGGCGAAAAAATTGCAGAGGCGTTTCAGGATTGTCGGTTATGAGGAACTGATCGGGAACAAAGACTACATCTCCATGGACTCCCCCATGGCCAAAGCCTTACTCGATAAGAAAGTCGGTGATGAGGCCATCGTTGAAACCAAAATGGCAAAGTTCATCTGGCATATTTTGAAGATTGAGTATGAGCAGGGGGATTGAAGAATTGTATATCTTTACCACCTCTTAATCATTGTCCATTTAATTTGAAAAAGTCAATTCAATATGAAATCATTGATGACCATTGTATTTGTGATGTCCTGCTACGTTTCTCAAGGTCAAGGGATCAAAGACTACAGTTTTACCGGAGGGGTTTATTGGAATACATATGCCTTGTCAGATTTGAAAGATTATCAATCCCTATTTAATAGTTTTCTACCCAATACTCACGAAATCAGTGATTTTACCAGCTCCTTAGCCTTTGACGTGATGATCAGAAGATCGATGTCTTTTGGAGAAATTGGCATTTGGTCTGCCTATCAGTCTGCAGATGCCGGAAGTAACCACACAGGTTTCTTAGGCTCCTCTTATCGGACAGCTTTTGAGCTCCAGGCGATCGTCTTCGGAGTAGCCTACAGGAAATCTGTTTTCAATCCGAGATTGTTTTTTGAAGGCCGGGTAGGATTAGCATTCAACAAATTTGTCTTTGACGAGGTATTAGAGTCTCCAGGTTTCTTTCGAGGACTTTCTTCTGAATACCAATCGGTTTCGCCCACGCTATGGGCTGGGTTAGAATATCAGCTCTTGGCCATCCCAAAATTGAGTTTGATCACTATAGTAGATTTTTCCAATCTGGGCCCAGCTTTGAAATTGAAAGAAGAGCCCATTCCTGACTTTCCTCCAAATTTCGACGATGTGAAAGTTGACTGGACAGGGTTTAAATTTGGCGTGCGCATCGGAATTTAAGGGGATGGCAATACCGCTCCATACTAATAGGCTTCTTCTGATGTGAAGCAACTCAGGTATCACTAACGCACTTTATGGCCAGATAGGGACCTGGGTGGTCAATCTGTTTTGGGCCAGGGATCAAGCGGATACCCCGGACCCCAGATCCCGCACTTGTTGCGGGAAATCCGGGGG
>ERZ1740068.357-NODE-357-length-24752-cov-10.083370_pt1 | contig 24752 bp, 16 predicted proteins | sample MGYA00581735_ERZ1740068 | MGnify/ENA primary metagenome ERZ1740068 (study PRJEB43018, sample SAMN04849740) | marine metagenome | isolation source: floating plastic debris | place: Pacific Ocean | collected 2008-08-30 | study: EMG produced TPA metagenomics...
GTCTGTATTCCAAGTTAGGATCGCTAGCCGCGCGCAACATAGTAGGCAGTAGCCAACGTGGCCCGGCCAGTTGGCAATAGGCAACGTGCCCCGGACAAAATGAGTATATTTATAAATATTTCAAGAATTCAATTGCAATAATCTAAGTGTTATATATTAGACAAAAGAGCAAAGAATAAAGACTAAGTACTGGGTGTAGACCTGCATGCAGCAGGCAGGCTCCGTGCTACACCCTGCTACTTTGTAGCTTTCATAGCGACTTGTTGAATGTAAAGGCTGCAGGAAACAGCCGTAATATTCGAGTGAAGCTGCAAGCTACCTCGAAAGGGTGCACTCAGAGGGGGTTTAGATATTAGACGCTAGACAAAAGAGCAAAGAATAAAGACTAAGTACTGGGTGTAGACCTGCCTGCAGCAGGCAAGCTCCGTGCTACACCCTGTTATTTTGTAGCTTTCTTAGCGATTTGTTGAATGTAGAGGCTGTAGGAAACAGCAATGATATTCGGGTGAAGCTGCAAGCTACCCCGAAAGGGGACCTGAACTTAACCATAATTTCGACATTACGGTATTACGACATTTCAGTATTAAAAATCGGTTTGCAGATTTACGTTCCACTCTTCCGGTTTTACCGACTTTTTCTCCGGCTTTACCGATTCACCGTGTGAAAGGGGCTTGCACCGCCCTATACTTGTATCATCAAGCTCGCACTCAAACAACAACTTTAGCGGGTTCACTCAAAATAATAGAAATAATGGCTACAGACATGAACAACAATAAACGCTCCCTGATACTGGGTTGTATTTTTATCGCACTGGGAGGGATCTTCCTTTTGGAAAACTTCAACGTGCTTCCTTATGATTTCTTCGATATCATTTTTAGCTGGGAATCAATCTTAATCCTCATCGGCGCAATACTGGTCGCTACCAGAGAAAACAAAATCCCTGGTTTTGTCATGATCGGCATCGGTGGTTTGTTTCTCCTGGAAAGCTTTGTAAGAGACGTATTCAGATGGTACTGGTTTGATGCACCTGACCTGATCTGGCCACTTGCGATCATCGGAATTGGGGTTGCCATCATCCTGAGAGGCAATAAATCGAAAGATGATTATGACTACGACGAAAAAAAAAACTCGTCGACTGATTTCCTGAACGCCACAGCTGTACTGGGTGGAGGAGATATTAAAGTCAACTCTTCCCATTTCAGAGGCGGAAGCGTAACAGCCATCATGGGTGGGGGTACTTATGATCTGAGCAGCGCAGAACTCGCAGAAGGTCCTCAGGTGATTGATGTCTTTGCCCTCTTCGGTGGCGCATCGTTCATCGTCCCATCAGACTGGACAGTACGCATAGAAGTTACCCCACTATTCGGAGGTTTTTCTGACAACAGAAAAGTCAACAGTCAAAGCTCCGGCATAGATCCCACAAAAGAATTGGTCCTGAAAGGAACAGTCATCTTTGGAGGTGGCGAACTCAAGAACTTCGTTTAGGACATCAAAAAACATGTTGTGGCATAAAAACTTTGTCCTGGTCGATTAACTGATCAGGCCACGAACCCTTCAAGGTCGAAATCTACTCACACTCAATGCAAAGCACAGTCTCTACAGGGGCTGTGCTTTCTTTAAAAGACCCTTAAACACCCTGTCCAAAATCTAATGTCTGTCATATAACACTGTCGAGCGGGACTACGCGTCCCGAACGCTCTCAACTTGATAGGATCGCAGCGGACTGGGCGTCCCCGACGCTACGACCAGACTACAGGCGGTTGTTTGATTATCATGATTATATCGCGTATTGCCCACAGGCTACGACGTGCAGTCCTTGAGAATCGCTAAGAAAGCTCGGATATAGGTGGGCATAGAGCGGAACCTGCCTACCGCAGGCAGGTCTATGCCCAGAACCTGTCTTTAATCTTTGCTCTTTTGTCCGTCTAAGGACTAGCATCTAAATCAATTATCTTTCTTCTTTTTCTTCTTCTTTTTGAAGAGGTTCTTGATTTGGTCTTTGACCTTATCTACTTCTTTGGTAACGGTTTCTTTCGTTTGGTCCTTGATCTGTTCCTTTGTTTCATTGATCTTGGTTTTACCCTCGTTGACCAGACTATCCTTGACCGCCTTGGCTTCTTCCGCAGCAGCGTCTTTCTGTTCTTTTACCTGCGTCTTAACCTGATCTTTGACCGAAGACTGGATGCTCTGACCCTGTTTGGTTTCTACTCCTGCCAGGGTCGGTTTGGGATCGTCGTACGTACCACCCATGTTAATTCTCAGCACCATGTCTGAATTGGCCGGGATGGACTCACCCACAAACTGTGTCAGGGTACTGGTAATGGAAGATGTCACCGAGCTGGAAGGCACGTCCATCCTCAGGTCGTAGTCGAGGCTACCGTCTATGCCGTTGCTACCTGCAATATTGGTCTGATAGCTGCCAATCTTGACATCGAATGGTTCCAGATAGACCCTTCCATCTCTCAACTCTGCCGACATCAACACATCTTTCAGGGCTACAATACCATCGGAGTCGCCCAACTTGGACACCAGCGTAAGAGCCTGTAGTGATTTCATGTTTTCCAGGGACGCCTGCGCGATTTCCAACAACCCACTGCCTGTAAGACGGTCATATTGTGGATTCATGGCCGCGTCCAACACGCCTGAAAGCGCAAAATCAGTAGAGAAACTTCCTGTCATCTTTTGAGCAACCGGTGCAAATTTCTGCACGGACTCAAAGCTTTTGAAAGCCTCTGGGATGGAAAGATTGGCAATGCCCAGCTTGAAATCGAAGGTGGGCTCTTCAATATTTTCGGTAGCGTAGGCTCCTGCGATGGAAAACTGTCCCTTCAGCAGCTCAAACTCATTGTCCAGAATGACCTGACCGTCTTTGACCAGAATGGTGCCGTTGAGGTTGGTAATGTCCAGCCCATCGTACACCAACCGGTCGATCTTTGAGGCCAGTGTAAAATCAATATTTTTGGGGATTTCCACAGCTTCCATGACCGTAGAGTCTGCCGTAACCGTGGAGTCCTGCGAAGTTGTTGTTGCAACTTCGTCGCTGGATTTGGTCATGAGCTCATCCAGGTTGATGGAACCCGCGTTGAAATTGAGGTTTCCTTTCAGCACTTCGCCCTCTTTAAAAGCATAAGCCAGGTGATTGGTGAGCTGACCAGTCGCAGCAAAATCCGATTTACCCAGGCTGGCGTCGAATCGCTGCAACGTAATCTTCTGCGGATCAAAAGCGATATTTGCTTCACTGATGCTAAAGGGCTCTGTGACCTCCTCACTGGCAAAATAGAAATCCTTCACATTCAAGGTTCCTGAGGTAGGGATGCCGTCCAGATTGGACGCATCTATCGCCGCTACACTTCCTTTGGAATTGACCGTACCGTTGATACGTCCTTTTAAGGTCATACCATCTTCCAGGTGGATGACTTTGGTGAGTTTTTCCAAATCCATGTGACTATCAACAAAAATGTCCCAGTGAAACTGCTCAAAATCAAATAGCTTCATTTTAGCAGTAGTCTTCTCACCTTCCAAAGTCATGGTAAACTGCTCCACCTCCAGCGATGTTTCACGCAGATCAGCACTTGGGAAATCAAAGAGGGCGCCCAGCTGGATATTTTCTATGGGTGTGGGAAAGTCTGCATACTTCAGGCTACCATCTTTGATGTGTGTCTCGGTATGGACTGCCGGCAGGCTGTTGTCGTTGTAGGTTCCCCTCACATAGCCCGTCAGATCTACAGCGCCGGAAGCACTAAGTCCGTTGAGGTAGTCATTGTAAACGCCTGGCACCAGCGACAAAATCGATTTGATGCCAATGTCGACTCCCTCATAGGTGAAATCCATGACGATGTCGCCATTCTCAGCCAATTGCAGGAACCCATCTGCTGAGATAGGCAGCGCATTGACTGTGACGAGGTTTTCCTTGAAAGTGTAGGTACTGGAAGCAAAGTCCATCCCCATCGTTATGTCCGCCACTACTTCTTTATTGGCAAGGTATTCGACGCCGTCATAGCCCAGCGACACAGATGACACCGTCGTTTTGGTGATCATGTCAAAGATGTCCTGCTCAAAGTTGCCGCTCCCGTTGTGATTGATGTTATTGAGAATGGTATAGAAAGGTAGCGACTGGTCCAGGTAGGCAAGGTCCCCGTCAATGATTTCCCACTCCTTGATGGTCAGTGAAACGCCACTGCTTCCTGAACTGGTGCTGGCAGACGTCTCTGTGGTAGTGGTACCGGGCTTGGCAAGGTCATAGTTGGCCGATCCATCACTCATAACCAAGACCAGCACACTGGGCCGCTCAATACGCACAGAATTGATGGCGATCTGCTCACCTTTGATGACAGACATCAGGTCCAGTCCTACGCTGAACTGATCCACTGACACCAGGGTGTCACTGGCAAACTGTTCAATACCTACTATCCCAAAATTGCCCATGGAAATGGAAATGTCCGGAAAATTCTCAAAAAGAGAGATCTCCATGCTTTGGTCATCATAGTAGACCCGCGCATTGACCGATTCCTGAATCGCTTCATCCAACGCTGCTTTGATATCATCTTTAAAAATAATGGGAAGCAACACGATGGCTGCCAGCAGCAAGGTGATGAGGATGAGAATGGAAATGCCTAGTTTTTTCATCTGTCCATACAGTATTTTGTTACATAAATATAGGAATACTTATGCGCAAGTTCATCTTAAGTTTATGCTAAGCCGCATATGTATCTATCAACGGCTTCAACGCGATAAAAATATGTGTACATCAGGTAATATTTGCAGCTTAACCGCTTCGTTATTGCCTTCCATCACCTTGCACATCAAACCAATGGCTTCATTCTCATTTTTCATGAGGATGGTGTCGTTGGACATGTACCAGTTTTGCGTGTGGATTAAGGTATCTTCACCTAAGATACAGTCTTTCCGGCCAAAAGCCGAAATGGTGACGGATTCACTACTGTGAAACTCCCAGGTTCCATCCATGACAAACTGGGAAGGATTGAGGTCTTTGAGCTCCTCAGGCTGATCCATCTCCCAACGGGCCTTCCATTTTCCCTGTAAATAGCTATAATCGTCTTTACTGTCACATGCCGCAAACAGTAGCATTAAAATCAGGACTATCCCAAATTGTCTCATCATCGATTTCTTCATCATTTCCATTTCAACAAAACATTGACAAACAAGTCTACAAATTTTTTCGCTTAACGCCGTAATCCTGTAACATTGGTTTTACCAAGTGATTTTTTAACGTCTTTTTGACTGCCTCACAAATCTTTTTCAGATTTCTAAATATCCCTTCTTTCAATTTTTTACCCATTTGTACCGAATACCAATGTCCTCCAACCGCAGTTGAGCGGCCTTTCTGCACTGCTCATCGAATATAGTTTCCACTTGATCGATGTTGCTTGTTTATTAATTAAGTGTTACCTGAAATGTCGTCCTAATGGCTGTAATAAAACCTAATTGGAATTTACGCGTACAATTGTTAACTTTGTCTTAACATTACGTTAATATTAGAATTCAAAATTCCATCTATGATCAGAAAGTTACTGCATATAATCATAATAGTTTGTCTCTCACTTCCAGGTTTTCAAGCTTTGGGAATGGGCAAATTGTATGATGATGCGTCTTTCGGATCCAGTCAGACACTGGCCATTTTGCTCAAGCGCGGCATTAGTGCTGGTGAGTCTTATGAGCGCTATAACTCCATGTTGTCTCACCTAAAGGAAAAGCAGAGCGAATTTGATTCGGACAGTAAATTTTTACATTTCGTCTACCGCTATGTACATCGCAAGAGCCTGAAAACGTACAAAACTTATGTCACGCTGAGCCAAACGCTCTCCAAATCCGGCTATTACGACTGCCTCACAGGAACCTTGCTATATGGACTGCTACTGGATGAGTTAGGGTTTGATTTCGTCGTCAGAGAGTTTCGCTATCATGTTTTCCTGATTGTAAAGCTGGACAGTGGTGAGATCATGTTTGAAGCCACTGATCCGCTGAATGGGTTTGTTGTAGGAAAGCCTGCCATTGACCATCGTATTGCGGAGTTCAAAGAAAAGGACTTACAAAAATCGCGTAACTCAGTATATCGCATATCCTCCAGTATCGACAATCAAATCTCACTGGAACAACTGACGGGTTTACACTTTTACAATCAGGCGATCTATCACCTGAACAAAAAAGACATTGAGCTCGCAAAAGCCAAAATCAGAAAGGCGCTGGCTTTCTATCCCAGCCAACGTGTTACTGAAATTACCCGGTTGATTTATGGTGATGAATTGAAGACCATGCTGGCAGCCAACGATTGATCCTCCTTCCAATAAAAAGAAGCTTATCACTTTTTGCAGATTACCAACTGGATAACTGGAAGTAGGGCCTGCTGAAAAAGTCTCTGTTGCAGTAGATACGATCGAACGAAGAGAAAATGTATTTTCATACCTTGATCTGAGGCCGAGAAGTAGATGCTGTGACAGAGGCTAACGGCAAAAATATTGTTACAATATTTTTGTGATGCACGGTTTTCAGTTCAACTAATCTAAAAACCTTGCACTAACTGAAAAAGTATGCAGCTCAAAAACATGCCTCTTGCCACCTCAAAGGCAGGTCTATTGATCATCAAGTGTTTTTCAGTAGGCCCGAAGTAGCCAGCTACAAGTTGCCTGTCATTGGTAGGCTCAAGGTACAACCTTAAGCCAGTCGAAGATACATCAAAAACAAAAGCCGGTAAGCATTGCTCACCGGCTTCAATATTTTCAGTTAGTTAACTTCTTATCCTTACTGTACCTGCAGTACCTTGAACTCTACCCTTCTGTTTTTCTGTCTGTTAGGGATAGTCGTGTTAGGATGGGTAGGTTGTGTCTCCCCATAGGCTTTTACCTCCAGTCTGCCTTTGTCAATGCCTTTGCCAATGAAATACTGGTACACAGTGTTGGCTCTGCGTTGTGACAAGTCAAGGTTATAAGCATCAGGCCCCATGTCATCGGTGTGACCACTGATCTCAATTCGGTCTATTTTTCTGGACTTGAGCAGTTCCAGTACCCGCTCCAGCTCAGAGTAACTCGCGGTCTTCAACACATCCTTGTCGAAATCGAAGAAAATATTGTTGAACGTAATCGTAACACCTGCCGCGATAGGCTTGAGATAAAGTATTTTATTGATAGTCGCTGATTCAGTAATGTCACTGAAATCTACATTGTCTGATTCTGTGAGGTATCCTTCTGCTTCCGCTCTCAATCCATAGCGAGCACCTGGCTTCAGACTGAATCCATAAGCACCAGTCACGTTATTGGATTGTGTCCTACCCACCTCAAGGCCGTCAGGCAATCTTTCTACGATCACCGTTGCGCCAATTGGCTGATTGGAATCTTTATTGAGCGTATTACCATCTATCTTCACAAAAACTTCCTTGGGAGTCTCCACAACAGGGTCTTCAGTTACGGGAGTTTCAGTAACAGGCGTTTCTGCTATGGGGTCCTCAGTTACAGGATCTTCGGTCACCGGAGTTTCAGTAGGAGTAGTTGTTGCAATCACAGTAGTTGTGTCATCAGAGATGAACAGCTCATCTGTCTCAAAACTGAAGATATCAGTATCTTCGTCTACATCACCCCTGGTAAAATATACGCGCTTACCGGTGGAGGGAATGTTAAAGTAGACATCATCTCCTACGGTATTTACTCCAGGTCCCATGTTTTCCGGCTCTGACCATGACAACCATGAGTCGTCCAGTCGTTTCGATACGTAAATGTCTTTCTTACCATATCCGCTGAAGCCATTGGAAGAAAAGTACAATGTATTTTGGTCCAGTGTGAGGAATGGAGAAGCTTCCTCTCCCACCGTATTCAGGTCATCACCAAGGTTTTGTGGCTCAGACCAGTTCCCGTTTTTCTTTTGGAACGTCACATAAAGGTCTCTACCACCTTTGGTATCATCCCGCTCCACGGCCATCAGCATCACTTCCTGGCTTTCAGTGATGTAGAAATCCGCTTTGGGCGAATAATTATAGTCGTTATCTACATCAATGTTTCTCGGCTTGGAAATATTTCCATCCTTATCGATGGTGGCCATTGAAACTCCAGTGACCATCCTTCCTTTGCTTTCATATCGGTTACCCAAAAGCAAGATGGTCTCATCACCGTTTTTGGTGATTGAACTAATGAAGTTAGGACCTGAGTTGTTCAAAGGAGGACCTATATTCTTGGCAGGTTGCCACTCCCCGGTCTGAGGATCTTTTTCAGAATACCAGATGTCTTCATTGTCATCCACACCGCCAATGTTATCAGGGTGATACTGACGACTAAAATAGAGTCGCTTACCATCGGGCGATAACAGCGGACTGTGTTCCACATAAGTACTGTTGACATTGGTACTCAGCTTCTCGGCCTCTGCGGTCGGGTTGACGTTATTGGCAATTTTAATCAATACCTGTATGGGTAGGTTTGAGTTAGAAACCCCAATGGCATCAATGGCGTTGTATCCGTCCACTACTTTACCATCCAGTTCTACTCTGATAGCCTCCACTTCATACGGAGTTTCCTCAAAAAATAGGTTCAGTAACCTGCTTTTAATCGGAATCTGTCTTGGTGTTACTTCAATCAGCGTATAGTCATTATAGTCCTTGTCGTAAGCAATTACCTTAGTGACAGCACCCGGATTTTCCGTCTCCGCAATGGCGATTTGACGGATTTTGATAGGCTTCTCAAATGACACCATGATGAAGTTCTTGCCAGACTGATTATTAGGCCTCCATGCATTGGGATTGTCTTCACCTCTCGGATGGACGTTGGGTTTGTGCAAAACTTGTAAAGCAGAATACTCCAATGGTGAATATTCTGAAGAAACATCGATCACTTCGTTGGCCCAAAAAACTGTTTCCTGGGCTTGCGTCATGAACGCTATCGATGATATAAGGCAAAGTGTTAAAAAAAACTTAGGCATAACGTAAACGGCTCAGTAATGTTAGATTTTTAAATTCTAAGTCTAATCCCGTAGCTGTATAGGTATTAATTAGTTAATAATTCTGACTTCCACACGCCTGTTTCGGGCTCGCGCTTCGTCGGTTCGTTCTCTTGTAAGGGGTTGTGTACCACCAAATGCTTTGGTTCTGATCCTGTTTTTTCTGATTCCTTTACCGACCAGGTAAGCCTTGACTGACTCCACCCTGGATTGAGATAGGTTCATATTGGCCTTGGCATTGGTTCGGGTATCCAAATCAGTGTGACCTTCCAACTGGATGATCTTACTGGATCTCTCTTCCATCCATTGGGCCAACTCGTTCAGCTCCGTAAATGAGCCTTCAGAAATCTTGGCACTTCTTGGCGCAAACCTCAGGTCATCAAGTGATATCTTCTTGTTGTCGGCGTCGGGAGAGACATAAAAATGCTTTTCGATTGATTCCGTATTGCCATCTACTGTTACAACAAACTCTTCTGTGACCGGATCAAAGCCGTTGGCGGTAATTTGAATGGTATATTTCGTATTCTTCACCATGTACATTTCATACTGGCCACTTTCGTTGTTGGAGGAAGCAACGCCCATGTCATCATAATAGGGTAATTTTTGGTAGAGGATCCGCGCACCGATGGCAGTACTATCCTCTGTATTGATCACTTTTCCCGAAATTTTAATGATAGTATCTCCCAGAAATACGTGTGGAGACGTTTCTGCGTAAGAAATATTAGCGTAACCTAAAAACAATAATATGCTTCCAGCTATAATTTTTACCATTTTCACAAGGTTTGAATGATAGAATGTAAGTTATAACATTTTCTTCAGAAACAGTTATTTTACGTCCAAATTTGGGGTTTCTACACTCGCCAGAACGGGGTCTGATGGGAATTGTATGTGACTCAGCTGTTCTATGATTATGGCACGCTGTTGAAGATAAGCTTCTTTGTGTTCCTCTTTGATGGGCTCCGATGGTGGTAACTCCACCTTCAGGGCATCCACCTGACGTCCCGATTTCCAGAAACGGAAGCACAAATGCGGACCGGTAGCCAATCCGGTACTTCCCACGTACCCAATGGTTTCCCCCTGCCTCACCCTCACACCTGGTTTAATGCCTTTGGCAATCTTGGACATGTGCAAATACTGGGTGGTATAAGTGGCATTGTGCTTTACTTTCACATAATTACCGTTGGCCCGCTTAAACCTGGCTTCAGTAATGATACCATCGCCTACCGTACGAATAGGAGTGCCTGTGGGGGCGGCATAATCTGTTCCCAGGTGCGCCTTGTAGCGCTTAAGGACAGGGTGATATCTCCTTCCACTATAGCGCGAACTAATGCGCGAATAATTGAGCGGTGCGCGAAGAAAGGTCTTGCGCAGACTGTTGCCTTTCTCATCAAAATAGTCTGTACCGCTTCCCTGGTCGTAATAAACTGCATAATATTCGTTGCTGAAATGCTCAAAATAGACGCCTTTGATGGTGCCTATACCCACCACTTTTCCGTCTACATATTCTTCGTCATAGATTACTTTGAACCGATCACCTTTTTGAATGCGGAAAAAGTCAATTTGCCAAGCCAGCACATCTACCAGCTTGGGGACCAGCAAGGTGCTTGCATCGGCAGCAATGATGGCCTCATATACTGAGCTGGTGATCTCTGCCGCAAACTCCTTCTCCTGGACCACTACCTCTTTTTTGTTTTTATAGGCGTGGACGCTGTCATTCAATTGATAAACTACGTACTCGTAGGGATTGGGCTCATAGATGAAGTGTGTGGCCTGGGCCACCGAGTCTTTCTCCGCCAGAATGGTATATTTCCTGCCATAATTGAGCTTGCGCACATCAAAGACTGGCTTCGATTTGACAGCTATCTCATTGATAGTAGCAAATTTTACATTGTGTTTGAGCAGGATATCTGACAAGTTTTGGTTGCGCTGGATTTCGTCTTCTATCACTTCCAGTGAGTCAACCGTAATGCCATAAAGAATGGTGGGTTCAGGAATTTCCACAACCACAGTATCCTTCACCTCTTTCAGGTTGTCAGCGGCTTGTTGCTTTCCAGAATTACATCCTGTAATGACCCATAAAAACAAGGATAGCATGACGGCTGCCCTTGTGATGTTTTTAAAATAATGCTTCTCCATCGTGCATTCAGCTTTTGTACAAATGGTGGTCTTATTTGTCGTAAAAGGCTTGCTTTGCTTTATCGAGGTAAGCCACAAAGTTAGCAATATTTAAGTCATAAGCTGTTGGTTTCACCAAAGGATTGAGGTCATCATGGCCCAAAACGATGTAATAAGGCTGTGCATTATTGTTATATTGGGTGATCTGGAAGTCCGCATTTTTCTTCCCGATGGTCTTTTTTGTCTTCTGATCCCTGGCAGAAACCACCCATTCGCTTTCAGGTAAAACCGTGCGATCGTCCACATAGAGTCCTACCACCACAAAATCGTTTTTCAGTCTTTTCAGCACTTCCGGGTCAGACCATACCCTTGCCTCCATTTCCCGGCAGTTGACACATCCATGGCCTGTAAAATCGATAAAAAGTGGCTTGTTGGAAGCTTTGGCACACTCCATGGCCTGGTCAAAATCAAAATAGGCAGGGATGCCATGAGGGGCGTGCAGGATGTCACTGTATTTGGGAGTCTCACAAATAGGGTCTTCTACAGCCGCACTGGCGCCACCTCCCTGGAAGTCGAGGGTATGCATGGGTGGTAGCAAACCGGCCAGTGGACGGAGAGGCGCACCCCACAATCCCGGGATCAAGTAGATCACAAAAGCGAAGGTGAACAGGGCCACCATCATACGGGGAACCGGCACCTTACTGTCATCGCTGTCCTTTGGAAAGCGGATTTTGCCCAACAGGTAAAAACCCAGGAAAGCAAAAATGATGATCCATAATGACAAGAAAATGTCTCTGTCTAAAATTCCCCAGTGGTAGGCAAGGTCAGCGACGCTGAGGAACTTCATGGCTGCCGCCAATTCTATGAACCCCAGAAAGACTTTGACGTTTGTCAACCAGCCTCCTGACTTTGGCAGTGTCTTGAGCAAACTGGGGAACAGGGCAAAGCCCGTAAACGGAATGGCAAATGCCAGCGAAAACCCCAACATAGACATGACACCGTAAAGTACTTTTCCTCCACTGAGTGCACTTACCAGCGCAGTTCCTACCAATGGTACCGTACATGAGAAGCTCACCACCACCAGGGTGATGGCCATGAAAAATATGCCAAAGTAACCTCCTTTATCAGCTTGTCGGTCTATGGCGTTGACCAGTGAATTGGGTAATTGAATCTCGAACAGGCCCAAAAAAGACAGTCCAAAAGCCACAAACATAGAGAACAATATCAGATTGAATAGCCAATGGGTACTGAGCTCGTTCAACGCGGAGACGCCCCAAACGGCAGAAACCAGGAATCCGATGATCAAAAAGAAAACGATGATGGAGGCACCGTACACAAATGCTTTTTTGAGACCCTCTGATCGGGAACTACTCTGTTTGAGAAAAATGGAAATAGTCACGGGAATCAGCGGATAAACACACGGGGTAATGACCGCCGACAAACCAAGGCTAAAACCGATGAAAATGATCCAGAAGATCGACTGCTCACTGGCATCATCGGTATTGTCTGTAGAAGACACCTCAATGGATCCATTTTGCTGACCTCCGTCGTCACCACTCGCTGCACCACTACCGCCGCTTGCTTCAAACTCTCCTTCATCCAGTACACACTGGCCGGTAATCTCCGAACATACCTGATACTCATAGGCACCTTTGATGGTAAAATTATCTTTGAGAATCTTTACTTTTTGGCGAAACTGTCCTGTCTTGGTAAAGTAGGTATAGTCCCCTTCCCACAGGTCATCATATTTCTCTTTGGCGCCCACCGGCACAATGTCACCTACTACTTCATAGCTGTCATTTTTTTCAAACTCAAAAGTAGTGACAATGGGCCCCAGCTCAGGGTCGAAGTCAGAAGAGTAGACATACCAGTCTTTTTCGATCTCAATGTCAAATACGAGTTCAGCTTCTTCACCCGCTTTGGGGCTGGCAGGCTCCAGGTGATACTCCCATGTCGCTTTCTTCAGAATCTGTGCCGATGCAAGCAACGGACACATTAATAACAGCAGTATGAATATTTTTCTCATTTGCATCAATGCAGATTATTTTGAAAGTTCAGCAAAATGCTTGTAAAAGTGTACAATGGTCTCTATCCCTCTGTAATAGTTGAAAAGTCCGTAACTTTCATTGGGTGAGTGTATTGCATCTTCGTCCAACCCAAAACCGAGCAGGATGGAATCTAGTTCCAATACTTCCTGAAACAGTGCCACAATGGGAATGCTTCCACCCTCACGCGTCGGGATAGGCGTCTTGCCCCAGGTAGCTTCCATGGCTTTTTCTGCAGCCAGGTATCCCACCGAATTAGTAGCCACTACGGCAGCTTCTCCTCCATGATGAGGCGTTACCTGTACTTTGACGGAGGCAGGTGCAATTTTACGGAAGTGATCGGTGAATAACTGCGTAATCTCCTCACTGTCCTGATTGGGGACCAACCTCATGGAAATTTTGGCACTTGCTTTTGAAGGCAGTACCGTTTTGGCGCCTTCTCCTATGTAACCACCCCAGATACCATTGACATCCAATGTAGGACGAATGCCCAGCCTTTCCAGGGTAGTGTAGCCGTCTTCGCCAAAGACATCGCCAAGGTCCAGTTCTTTCTTATAGTCTTCCAGGTCAAACGGCGCTTCATTCATCTTGGCACGTTCTTCCAGGGTAAGCTCCGCTACTTTATCATAAAACCCCGGAATGGTAATGTGTCCTTTGTCATCTTTCAGGCTGGCGATCATCTCACACAGCACATTGATGGGGTTATTGACCGCCCCACCATACATCCCGGAATGCAGGTCACGGTTTGGGCCGGTCACTTCTACTTCCAGGTAGCTCAGTCCACGCAGACCTACAGTGATAGAAGGGGTTTCGTTGTTGATGATGCCGGTATCGGAAATCAGGATCACATCGGCGGCCAGCTTTTCTTTGTTGGCACGCACATAAGTTTCCAGGTTTTCAGAACCTACTTCTTCCTCTCCTTCAATCATGAACTTCACATTGCAGGGCAATTCTTTCTCTGCCATCAGGGCCTCAAAGGATTTCAAATGCATGTACATCTGACCTTTGTCATCACAGGCACCTCTGGCATAGATGCGCTCATTCTTGATCACCGGCTCAAACGGCGGAGAATCCCACAACTCATAAGGGTCTGCAGGCTGTACATCGTAATGGCCGTAAACCAGGATGGTAGGCAGGCTTTCATCGATCATTCTTTCACCATAGACAATGGGATAACCGGCAGTCTCTTCCAGTGTAGCCGTGTCCGCACCTGCGTCCAGTAACTTCTGCTGGACGAATTCCGCAGCTTTGCGGACATCCCCTTTGAATTTGGAGTCTGCACTGACAGAAGGGATTTTCAGTAATTCAAGCAATTCTTCAAGGAAGCGATCCTTGTGGTCATTGATGTATTGCAATGAGTTCATTTATATCGGGTCTTTTTTAGACGTTAGATTTTAGATGCCAGACGTTAGACTTTGGATCGAGTCGCGTAGACCGCATCGCGCAGATCGGGTCACGTAGATCGAATCGCGTAGACCGGGTCACGCAGACCGGGTCGCGTAGACAAAATTCAACGCGGTTGACTTAACGATTTTAACATTACCCTTTTGGGGGCTCCCTTACGGTCGGGCTATCGGCGCTACATGACCACAAGGGTCCTGTAACTTGACTCTATCCCTAGCCCAGGGCGCGAAGGTCGAGATTCCCATAATAATACGCTTAATAAAAACGGATATCCAAAATCTGATGCCTGGCTCTTTGCCTACAAAAATGAACGATTAGCATTAAAATCCAAAACCATCATCGTCTTCCTCTTCTTTTTGGATGGTATCAAAGCTCTCATCCTCATCAAAATTGATGTCTCCGGGCAATTCCAGGTCGTATGGCTCGGTGATGCCCTGGTGGTTGAGACGGAAAGTATTGATAAAAGTCAGCACCTCACTTGCTTCAGCCAGTTGATAGATCAAATCACCCGATTTGGTTTTACCACTTTTGGTCCGGTCGAGGATGGCCTTATTGAAGTCCTCATTGGAGGAAAGTATCAGGAGTTCGCCATCGCTGTATCCAAAGAAATACCAGGTGCCGGCAGACGGCTGCAAAAAGATATTGACCACGTCTTGCTCCGCCTCATTTTTACTAATCTCCATGAAGCCGGGCATCTTCGCATTGATGTCGGACCTGTCTACGTGTGACAAACCAATTTTTGACGTGTTGTACCACGTTTTATGCTGGATAGACCACTCCATGTCTACGTTGGAGATACCTAGTGTAGCCGGCATGTAGCGATCACTCTCCACCAGTGGCACATAGTTTCTCAGGCTGCGTGCCTCGTAATCCCTGGTAGGCTCATCACCAATGATATTGGCCAGCTTATACATTACCTGCACACTATTGTCATGCGCCGGAGCAAGCCCAACTCTTTCCAGTAGATCACTCAGATCCAGGGCCATTTCCGCAGGAATGGAGGAATGAATGTCAAAGTTGATCAGTGCAGTCAGGTCCATGCTGTAGTTGCCGGTTTTGGCATTTCCGGTACCCAGCGCCGAAGCGATGATCTGGAAGCCTTTTTCCTGCGATTTGGAGAAATCTACAAGGCCCTCAAAAATGACTCCCTGTGTATTGTCATCATAAATAAAAGTAGTACCCTCATACGTTTCACCCTTGGTTTTGGATGGCGTTTCTATCTGATAATAGGCGTTGTCTACATCGTACTTCAAAATACCTTTTGGCGTGAACAAATCAACGTCACTAATGTCTCTTCGGTCTCCAAAGACCGAAGTATAAACATCCCCTCTGATGTCAATGTGTAAACCAGCATAGACCTTGGCGCCGTCTTCATAAGTCGCATTTTCAAAATCGATGGCGACTTCGTTCTCATCTCCCGATCGCTGATACTGAATCCATTTGTTATAGTCATTGCCAAAGAAACTGGTTTGCAGCTTCACCAGTCCGTCCAGTTCCAGCGGCTCCTTATAAGCATACATCGTCACCGCTCCCTTGTAATTGAATCCGGCAGAGATTTTTACTTTGTCAGACTCCAGGATTTCCCCACCAGATACTGTCATCAGCCGGGTTTCTTTCTTGTCGATGGGCACATCCGTCAGCTCAAAACTCCTGAATTTAATATTGAAAGAGTCCTCCTCGGCATTGACCAGTTTATAAGTGGCATCACCTTCAAAAGCCTTCCTCGACAGGATCTTGATGTTACCGTCAAACAGGAAGTGGTATTCATTGAGGGTATCGATGACAATCTCCGCATTATCAAAAGGTAGCAGCTCCGAATCTTTCAGGATGGTTGTTTTTCCATTCTCCGGAGTGATCTTGGCATCCGCCACGATAATGTAGGGAATTCCTTCAATCTCCAGCTCAAAAGTATTGATGTCGTAGGCTGCCTGAGTCGCACTGAAAGCCAGCGAGTCCAGCTCAGGTCTGGTACTGTAGAAATAAGAGTCCCTGATGTCTACGCCCGGTGCCTTGAGCATCGTCACTACCGAATCTTCCAGGTCCCAGAAAGCTTCAGAAAGCGAGGTTTTCATCTGGGCATAGGGGAAATCCAGCGAGGCTACCCCGGTCTGTTCAGGGGAGATGTCTGCGGTGTTACTGAGCAGGTCAAAATCCAGAGAGATGTCATTACCACTCATCGCAGGCTTGGAAGGGTTGTCCGACAATACTTCAAAGTCCGCATTTCTGGCAGAGTAGGAATACTGGGCAAATGTCATCTTATCCGACCGCGATTTAGAACCTCGAGTCAGCAGTGTCCCCGATCCAAATACTCCTTTCTTTGTCACGTTCACAGAGCCATTCAGCGTGGCCGTTCGGTCATAAAAACGGAATGGATCACCAATACTGCGCAGGAACAAACTGTCTTTGCGCGGCAGCCACTTCATGCGATAGGCAGAGATCTCCGCAGAAGGATAGGAAGCGCCATATTTGTCTCCTTCTGTGATGACTCCATCGGTACCAATGGCCGTCACAGAGTCCATGTAAAAGGTAAAGTCTTCAGAGTTGACACTTGTGGTGATGTAGTCCAGCTGTCCACTGGAACGTAGCCCTTCACTGTCCAGTCTAATGTTGTTGTAAAGCTTGGCACCCGTTCTGTACAATACGTATCCTTCATCCGGCACATCGTGCTCAAAACCCAGGGTATTGTCGGGCATAATGACCAACTCCTCCTCAAAAGTAGGGAAGATCCCCCCGGATTCCAGCCGGCCTTTGAAGGTGATAGACCGCTCATCTTCCCGGTTGGTACTGTCCATCTCAAATGGTGGTACAATGAAGCGGATACTGCGGTCATAGGCGCCATCCAGATACTCCGGTGCGTCAAAGTAGACCACGGCCTCAGAGTCGGAGGTGAAATAGGGATAGGAATAGTTCTTATCATTGCCAGATTTATTGCCCGGCTGGTCCAGGTACAAAACCCCGGAGGTCTGATTGATGTGGTTACTGAGCGATTCCTTGTAAGGCGTACGTGCCGAACCGTTATCGGTCGAATCCTCTACTGTAATCTGAATACTGATAGAGTCGATGGTGGGCATATTGACCAGGAACTGCTCATAGTCAAACTCAAAATCCTTGCCTTTGTATTTAAAGTCTCCGGCACTGACCATCCCGTCAAATTTCACATTTCTGTTGGATGAGAGCTTCACAATTCCTTTATCAGGACGTATCAGCAGGTCTTTTTCTTTGGAGAGGTAAAATTCTTTCACACCTCTTACCACCAGTTCATCATCCGTGAGGTGGATGGTGGCATTAGGGGCTGAGTTGAGGATAGACGAGATCATGAGGTGATCATAGTCCCGCTTCTTGAAATTGGCCTCCCAGCTGTGGTATGCCTTCTCCTTGAGTTTCAGCAAGCGGGTGATGGGATCATATTCTGCAAAACCTTCACGTCTCAGGATTTTGGCAGTTTCATTGGCTTGTGCCAACGTGATTTTATGCTCAGAGATCAACTCATCGATGTAAAACTCATTGGTCTGGTATTTTTTCGCATAATTGACAGCGACAATGACCGGATGGAAGCCCAACCCAACGCCAAACCGACGAAATACGTCCGGTGAAAAATAATCTTCTGACACCAACAGTGCCGGTATGCGATTTCTGGCAGAAGCAATGGACAAATCCAAACTATCCGTCTTCATGTCCCATGACAACCTATCAGTATACATGTCCATCAGGTGATAGGTACTGTAATAAGGTGCATTCTTAAAATCCCGGTTCTTGGAGCTCGACAACACCAGGGTCTTCTCGGCCGGGTCATATTTCAGCGCAACGCTGGGGTTGTAAATCGTATCCTCCCTGTCTTCGCGTGAGTGGATCAGGTAAATCAGTGCGTCGTCTGAGGTAACGAGTGAGTCTACAAAGGAGAACTCCTGCGACTTGGCAACGAGTGTCCTGCCTTTTCCATCCCGGATGGTGAGCGTCCCTGTATTACGGGAGATGGACCGGCCATACATTTTTTGTCCACTGAAGGCAATTCCGCCCGTGTAGGAAACACCCTGGAATGGCAGGTCTACTTCTACGTCAGATTGCAGGGACTCGAAGTAGGGAAAGTTCTTTTTGGGTCGGTTCTTAGGCCGTACCACCTCGCTTCGGTACCTGAATACACCGGGGACTTCCTTGTTGAGGAATTGAGGGAACGTCAATGTTGCATAGGGCGTCCAGATCTCAGACTTTCCCACATCAAAATAGTAATCTCCCAGTGCCACGCTGGCTCCCTGCATGGCTTTGAGCTCTCCGGACCAGGTTGCTTTACCACCATTGCCCAGGAAGTTTTTACCCTCCAGTTCATACGTTCCGGAAGTATTTTTAATGGTGATAGAATCATACTTTGACACCAGCAGAATGTCTGTGCCTTTTAGTTTCATCAGCGGCCCGGAAGCTACCGGCGGATTGAACTTTGCGATGAGCTCTGCTACATAATCTCTGCCACTGGAGGCCACAATATCACGCTGTGGTGTATCATCCACTTCGTTGCTGTCTCCCCAGCCATCGTCGTCATCATCCCACCAGGAGCTATCGTCGTCCTCCCATGAGCTGGCATCATCCGACACCCACGAGGTATCAGTTGCCCAGCTATCGTCTGTTTCTTCTACAATGAAGTCATCTGGCAAATAGTCATCAACTGCCGTGGTATCTTCTTCTACAATTTCTGAGACTTGCTCCAGCAAATCCGCAATCTGAAATTCATAGGTGCCACCGATTGCCTTCACATATTTGAAGCGCGAATAATAAATGTATTCCCGTGCAAAATAGAGGTTCAGTGTAAGCAGGAACTTGTTGTATTCTTTCAGGGTCGCCGTTTTAGCAGCATCTTCATTGATGGCCAGGATCGCATTGAGGTTTTGATTACTAATGCTGGCCTGCTTGATGGAGTAGGTGATGTAGCTGAAGAAGTATTCGAAATAAGGCCTTAGCCGCATCTCCCGGTCTTTCATGGTCTTGGCCACCCGTATGATCTGCAGCCTTTGCTCCTCAGAAAGACTGTAATCCCATACACTTCTAAAATCCGAAGCGACCTTTCGTGCCGACTCGGTGTCAATTCTGTTGAGGGAGTTGATGACTTCGGTAGGGAAGGTTTCCGGGTCTTCGGAAAACAGAAAATACTGTGCATTGGCCAGCTGACAGGCCGATACAAAGATGAGTAAGAGGAAAACCTTTTTGACCAACATATGATATCTCGAATTCGCCGTAAAAATAATCAAATTTTTGCTCACCTGACTGTACATCAGGACCGATGCTTGTGCCCGGGCAGGACCTCTTTGCTTTTGAAATTGAGAAAATCAGCTGTTTTTGACGCATCTCAAGGCAGCCCAGTTGTGCTGCACTGTATTTTCAACGAGCGAAAAACCTGATTTGTTCAGCACCGCTTCCAGGTCCGGAATATCTGCTTCATAAAAGCCGCTGAGCAGCAATGAACCCCCTTTTACCACCAAATCCGCGTAGGCTGGTATCTCTTCCAGCAGCACGTTTTTGTTGATGTTGGCCAGCAGGATATCCACCTGCATTCCTGCAAAAACAGTCACCGTCCCTTTCTCCAGAATAATCTCCTGGCATTTATTCAACGAAAAATTTTCGCGACTATTATCAATGCACCAGTCATCTATGTCATTGGCATATATTTTTGCCGCGCCCTTTTTATCGGCCATGATTGCCAGGATTCCTGTTCCTGTGCCCGCATCCAGTACGGTTTTACCTTCGTGATCCAGGTTCAGTTGCAGCTGTAGCATCTGCGAAGTGGTGTCGTGATGGCCTGTGCCAAAAGACATCTTCGGTACAATGATGATCTCGTAAGCCACCCTGGCATTGGCCTCATGGAAATCTGCCCGCACATGAATCTGATCGCCTACTGTAATGGGGTGAAAATTCTTTTCCCAGGCCTCGTTCCAGTTGACCCGCGGGATGGTCTGCACCTGATAGCTGATGGGACCAAGTGCCTCATATTGGGCAACTAGTTCCTTAAGGGGCTCCTCGTCATATTGGTCTTCTAAGACATAAGCTTTGAGACCGCCTTCCGTCTCCTCGAAAGAATCGTAGGGTAGGGCGCCCAGCTCCGCCAACAGGATTTCGCAAACGTCTGGTGATGCGGTGAAATATACTTCTGTGTAATTCATTTTCTACAGCCGGCAAATGATTCAAAATCGGTGAAGTAGACGCTGAAGTCAGCATTGATTTTCTTCTCAACAAAATAGACGGAGTAGCGGGCAAAATCGCGGGTATCGGTAAAATACCATTTGCCGGTCTCATTGGCCATCAGCCGGTTGTCCTCCTCAAAAATCTGAATCCTCGCAAACGCCTCGGACTCCTCTTCATACACCAGAAACTGCGCATTTTCAGGATATTCCTCAATGTAGATCGCCCCAAAAACCTGGCACGGATCTATCTGCGCGGTCTTTGCTGGCGAAACGGTACTTTCTGCCGGCCCTCCCAAAAGAAGCGGCCAGAGAACGACTATCCATGAAATACTGAACCAATGCATCATATCGAAATTATTAATTTAGAAATACCGGAATACCGCAATGATTGGTTTTGGTATCCGCAAGAGTAATCCCATTGTCTATCTACGTTTTTATTATTGCGCTACCTTATGGCAACGAAAACCTGTTTCAATTATTCAACACGTCACTTAATTAGTAATGAGTGATGATTGATTAGGTTTTGGGGGCTTTCCCGCATCAAGTGCGGGACCTCTGCCTATCCCTGGCCGGTGGCGCCTAGCCGGCGGCACCTAGCCCGAGGCGTCCCTTTAGAAAACGTTGGGCTTACCTATTTTGTCTTCTTAGTGTCTAATATCTAAACTCAACTCGCTTTATCGAGTTCCTGTTGGTACCTACACAGCACGGAAAACTTCCTTCGCGGCTTATCATACGACTATGATACTGGGATCGTAGTCGCGTGGGCCAGGGATAGAAGCCACTACCCCGACCGATAGTGGAGGAGTAGAGCTGATAGCCCGTCCCGCACGTGTGCGGGAGGCCACCAACTTGTTCTGTGATCTGATCTTTCCAGTTTGTGCGGACACAAACCGGAGCGACTATATCGCTTTAACTATATCTGTAAACCCACGGGAATCCAGAGACGCACCACCTACGAGGCCGCCGTCTACGTCCTTGCCTGCGAAGATTTCTTTGGCATTGCCGGGTTTTACGCTTCCGCCGTATAAAATCGGGATAGCATCGGCAATTTCCGCGCCATATTTTCCAGCCAGGTGTGCTCTCAATTGCTCGTGCATCTCCTGTGCCTGCGCTGCTGAGGCCGTTTTTCCTGTACCAATGGCCCAGATAGGCTCATACGCAATCACTATTTTGCCCAGTTGCTCGGCAGACAGGTGGAACAGGCTCTCCGTCAGTTGCTGACAAACAAAGTCAAAGTGGTTGCCCGCTTCTCTCGTCTCCAGGCTTTCGCCACAGCAGAAGATGGGCGTGAGGCCGTTTTCCAGGGCGATGTCTGTTTTGGCAGCCAGTAGCTGGTTGTCTTCGTTGAAGTATTCTCTGCGCTCGCTGTGCCCAATGATCACATAAGGAATCTCCATAGAGGCCAGCATTGCGGTGGAAGTTTCGCCGGTATAAGCACCTTTGGGTTTGTCGCTGCAGTTCTGAGCGCCTACTTTCACGGGTGAGTCAGCTACTAATGCCGCAGCAGTGCTCAGGTAAGGGAATGGCACACAGATGACCACGTCGGTGCCATCCAGTAAGGCTTCATCTTTGACCATGTTTGCTACCTCAGAGGCCAATTTTTGCGCTTCGGAAAAAGAGGTATTCATTTTCCAGTTACCAGCGACTAATTTCTTTCTCATTTCAAATACTAGTTAGAGTCTGTTAATTCGATCAAAAATGGGTAGTTGCTCAAGTACCGGCAAAAAAACGGATAGTTCCCCTAAAACGCAATCAATTAGGGTGATTAGTTCATTCCCGACGCAAGTAGAAAAGACGTGCCTTTTGCAATTGTGACGCCTTGCGATCGGAAATCCTACGGATTTTCTTAATGTCGGAATGATTAATACCGTAATGTCGTAATTGGGGGTTTGCCTTGTATATGGCGCCAGTTTGTTACCTAGATGCGAAGTGCGCACCTGAAACGCCTTTTGAACCTCATCTGGGAGTAGCTTGTAGCTACTTCCCTTTGTATGGGACCTGTCTCTTACAGGCTACCTCGATCTATTGCTACTTTGAGAGGTCTTTTGGATCACGGAAATTTGACCATATCTGTAAAATGAATACCGTAGTGGAATTATAGTTATAAAAAATCGTCGTTTGTTGTGAGTGCTGGTATTCTTTAACTCCTGGCTTTCTAAGTGAGTTTTTTTGTCTTTGAGGAGCATCGGATATCCTATCAATGCATTCCTCTAGGCGAATAAAAAAATTACGAATTTCTCTATCGGACCAGTTGGCTTCTAAATATGTGATGATCATGTCCAATTCAGACAGTGCCTCATCTGCCCACTCGACCTCTAAAGCCATTTCTCATAGCGTTTCTTTACTTCTTGATGAGGGGTTGTCCTCCCATCTGCCACTTGTTGTAGCGAAAAATCCAAGGATTGTGACAAAGCTGACTCAGAAGATAGGATGTTTTCCAGGTGGTCCACTTCTTCTTCACTAAGGTTCATAACCCGTTCTATGATCTGATATTTCCTGGATTCTAAATTCATAGCAGTAATTTAAAAAAATCAATTTATAATAGTATGCTCGATTAGTTTTTTAGGCAGCGATCCTTTCCTGGTGCCAGTCTATGACCTGGACACGAAGGCTGGTGCCTCACGAATGAACTAGCGGTTTGCAACTGCAAAAACATCATAATTTTCGCCATCGTTTCTCGTCAAACTACCTTAATCCATCGCCATCCCTTATTTTTACTGCAGCAACAGATCGGCCTAATTCAAAATGATGACCGCATGAAAATATACCATTTCTTACTCTTCATCGCCTTCTGTGTTGGAGTTACGTTTTATGCCACCAATAAGAAAGGCAAAACCGCCGCAGACACCTTCGAATGGCAAACCAGTAGCTTCTCAGAGCAAGGCCACGATACCCAGGCGTTGGATTCCATGCTGAATTTGATCAGAAATGGCACCTATGGCTATGTGGACGAATTGTTGATTGCCCAGAGAGACCAAATTCTGGTACGCGAGCGGTTTGGCAATGATTACCGCGTACTCAGTGCGGAGAGCGATGGCAAGATGGGCTGTGGCTATGGCGTTTGTGACGATTCTACAGAGATCAGTTTGTACAATTATTACCATCCGCGCTATCATCCTTATTATGAAGATTCGCGGTTGCACACCTTGCAATCGGTGACCAAGTCCGTCACTGCGACGCTGATGGGGATGGTGATTGCGGAAAAAGAGGGGCTTTCGGTCAATAATCCGCTGGCACCTTATTTCACTGACTGGAAACTGAGTCCTGAAGTGGCTACACACCTGGAAAAGGCCACCATTAAAGACGTGCTGACCATGCGGCTGGGGCTCCAATGGAAAGAGGCCGGTCTCACCCTGGAACAAGACCCGGACGCTACCAAGATGGAATTATCGGAGGACTGGATTGGCTATGTCCTCAGCATGGGGGTGAGCGATCTACCAGACAGCGTGTACAACTACAGCAGTGGCGCCACGATGCTGCTTTCAGAGATCATCCGCCAGGAAACGGGCATGCAAGTAGCGGCCTATGCAGAAAAAAACCTGTTCGCACCACTGGGCATCACCGAATATTACTGGAAGTCTACCCCTACAGGCCTCACTGATACAGAAGGTGGTCTCTACCTGCGACCTGAAGACCTGGCAAAGATCGGTCTGCTGCACTTACAGCAAGGGAAGTGGATGGGTAAGCAGTTGGTACCGGAGGCGTGGGTCGAAAAGGCTTTTCAAAAACACAGTGTGGACATCTATGGCGACGGTGGTACCGAAGGCTATGGCTACCAATGGTGGATCACCGGCATTACACCGCCCGATGTGGTGGGACTGGGCTATGGCGGCCAGTCGCTGCTCATCAGCCCGGATACGGAGGTCGTGGTCGTCATCAATGCATGGAATGTGTTTGACAACGAGGCGGCCAATATTTTTGGTGGGTTGTTGCAAGTGTTGAGGGCGATGGAGCGATAGGGAATTTTGGTGTTGATGATTGATTTGTGCTGTGTGATTATTGATGAGTAATTTATAATCAGACACACAGTGATGGAATACCGAAATTAAGTAATGTCGCAATACCGGAATGATTGATTTGTGAT
>ERZ1740068.358-NODE-358-length-24645-cov-7.105815_pt1 | contig 24645 bp, 2 predicted proteins | sample MGYA00581735_ERZ1740068 | MGnify/ENA primary metagenome ERZ1740068 (study PRJEB43018, sample SAMN04849740) | marine metagenome | isolation source: floating plastic debris | place: Pacific Ocean | collected 2008-08-30 | study: EMG produced TPA metagenomics assembly...
CTCACTCCTCATGCTGAAATTACTACCGGTTGACAAGCCAGATACGCTGAACTCTTCCTGTTCAAAATCCGTGTCAAACTGCCCGAGGTAATTGAATGAAATCTGAGGGTTAGCAGCATTCACATGATCGTCTGCCCGATATCTGCTCAGGCCGCTTCCCATGCCCTTATTGGGCACATTGCGCAGCATTTCCTTCGTTTGCACGATGTATTTGGATAAATCAGCGCGCTGATCCAGGTCAATTAGTACCGGGTAATTGATGGTAAACCACCCCACCGTTCTGCTGATGTCAATGGTTTCGGCACCTTCCAGGTTGTTTCTACCATGCCCTTCCAGGTTAAGCAACACCTGATGGATACCGAAAACTTCCCCAAATGCCAGTCCAATGGTAGCCAACAGGATGTCGTTGATCTCCGTATTGAAAGCCTCATTGGTTTTGGTCAACAGGTTCTCAGTGGTTTCCTGATCGATGACTACCGTCTCTGAAGCGGCATCAGACAACAGATTTTCATCGCTCTGAAACTCGGTATTGATGGTGGTTACCGCGCTGTTGGAGAGGTTGTCCCAGTATTTTTGTTCTGTAGTAAATTCAGTACGGTCCGCATAGTCTTTCAATGCCAGGGACCATTTCTGGAACGATTCCGTTTTTAGCGGTAAGCTGAGTGCTGTACCACTCCTATGCTGTGCAAATAACATGTTGAGGTCTTCCAGCAGGATTCTCCAGGACACGGTATCTACCACCATGTGATGAATGGTGATGAACAGGTGCGGCCCTTCCTGTGACTGGAACAGACCAAGCTTCATCAAAGGTCCCTGACTGAGGTGGATGCTTGCCTGCAACTGGCCTGTCAGTTGATAAAGTTGCTCCTCCTGATCGGCCACATGAGTCAGGTCAAATTCTTCAATGGAAACCGATAAGTCCGTTCCCCGCACTTCCTGCTGCCACTCGTTGTCCACCAGGTTCAGGACGATACGCAATGCATCGTGGTGATCTTGCAGCTTCTTGAAGATCAGTTCCAGCTCGCCCAGCTTAAAAGTGTGGTTCAACCTGATCAGTACCGACTGATTGAAATGATGCGGATCTGTTTTGTCTGGTGTAAAGAGTGCTCTTTGCACTGGCAGCAGCGGCAACTTGCCTGTTACTGCCGATTGATCTGCAATGACAAAATCCGTTTCCAGCTGTTTGGCCAAAACATCAATGGTGGTATATTCAAATATCTTACTGATGTCCACCTGATAACCTGCAACTGCCAGCTTGGAGGCAATTTGTATCGCTTTGATAGAGTCCCCTCCCAGCTGGAAGAAATCATCGGTGATCCCTACTTTTTCTTTGCCCAGGACCTTGCCCCAGATATCAGCAAGGGTTTGCTCCCTCTGGTCTCCCGGCGCCACATAGTTCGCTTCTTTTTTGGTCTCATTGAGTAGCGATTCAATCCTGGCCGTGTCTACTTTACCATTGTGGGTCATTGGGAGTTCACCTAGGATTTCAATGCGGCCCGGAACCATGTAAGCAGGCAGGTAGTCCGCACAATAATCTCTCAATTGCTCAGCAACCTGATCAGGATGACTTACAAGCAGGCTACTTTCACCTCTCTGCCCATTGGCCGTAGCATCGGATACTTCAGTTTGAATATCAAAAAGTTGATTGATGCCGTAGATGGTGAATATATCAGTACCCGCCAGATCAGCGCTTTGTTCTATGGTATAGCTGAAATGATACGCGTCCAGCATACTCCTGATTTTTGCGATGGCGCCATCAATGTCATGCACTTCGATCACCACCTGTCTAATCAGAGACCAGTACTCCTTTGACAGACCGTTTAGCACATCCAGTTCGCTCTTCTCGGCATCTATCTTTAGCAGGTCAATTTTCTTCAGGCTGTTGCCGTCGATTACCTGAGACAAGGTAATGAGTTCGCACTCCACTGCCACAGCCGCCAGCTTTTGCTCCAAATAATCATCAATGGGTGCTGCAGCGTTGGCGTTTTCCAGTTTATTGGCCATGTATTGTTTGGCTGTCGCTACCTCGTGACTCACATCTCCATACCTGGAAGACATGGCCGTGTTACCGGGATAGTACTGGAAAGTAGCCTTCCCGGGCGCATCAGAGATACCCTGATTAAAATGCCTGATTGGGAACGGGTAAATGGTTACATTCTTCTGTAATACCTCGTAAATAGGTCCTACCGGTTCAAAAGCCAGTATTTCAACACCTGGGTGATTCAGTCCCATGTAGAGACTGAATAAGCCAATGTTGGCACCGATGTCTACAATCACATCTCCACGGCCTATGCTGATGTCATTTTTCGAATAGACCTGCTCATCGAATATTTCATCGTAGATGGCCCTGGTTTCTGCCTCGTTGATGTGGTAAACGGGCAGGCCATTGGGAAGCTTAAAGCGCTGCTCTGTCAGTTCAGGCCGGGCCTGCTCCAATTTCAGTATCTCATGCGCTACATGGGCTTCTTCTTTGTCTACCGCCACTGCGGCCACCAACTGGTTTGAATGGTCTTCACTGGCAGTAAACACCACACTGTTTTTCACCGCCGGGTGCGACTTTAAGTGATTTTCTATTTCGCCGGGCTCCACACGGATTCCTCCCAGCTTGAGCTGACGGTCATTTCTGTCACAGAATACCAGTTGACCATTGGCCCACCTGGCTCTGTCACCAGTCCTGTACCATCGCTTTCCCGGTTCCAGGTCTTCCAGAAACTTCTCAGCGGTGAGTCCGGGATTGTTCAAATATCCCCTCGCTACCCCAATTCCTGTCGCATAGAGCTCACCGGGAACGCCTTCCGGCACCAGATGCTGATGCTCGTCCAGGATTCTCACCTCCATATTGGGCAATGGCAGCCCTATGGGAACTCCTGCTTCCTGATAGTTGCCATCAAGGCATTCAAACATGGTGATGCAGACTGAACACTCCGTTGGTCCGTATCCGTTGAAGAACTTCAGCACACCAGTCGACTTGAGCACATCTGCGGCATTGGCTGCCTCTCCTGCGGAGATCAACACCTCCAGGAATCCCAGTTGCGCGATGTCCAGCGTACTCAGGTAGGAAGGTGTCAAAGTTGCCACATTCACCTGCTTCTCCTGCATATATCCCAGTAGCAAGCTGGGATTGTTGATCATTTCCACATCGGCAATCACCAATGTAGCCCCGGAGAACAAAGCCATGAAAATCTCACTCATGGCGGTGTCAAAAGACAAAGAAGCGATCTGCAATACGTTGGACTGCTCATTGATTTGCATGAGTTCCACCTGACTCAGCGACATACTCACAAATCCTGCATGTTGCACCATCACACCTTTGGGCTGTCCGGTGGTGCCGGAGGTATATAAAACATAGGCGAGGCTATCAGCACCCACAAGGGTATCGAGGTTGACTCTCTCGGCCTCGATCACTGCCAGTTGCAAGTCAAGCGACAGTAACGGCACCTGATGCTCTTGAAACACTTCGAAGAAGTCAGTGATCAGCAGTTTGATGTCTGCGTCCTGCATGATAAAGTTCCTTCTGGATTCCGGTAATTTGGTGTCAATGGGGACAAAAACCGCCCCTGCTTTCAGCACGGCCAGCATCGCGATGATCATCTTCTCTGACCGATCCGTCATGATCCCTACCAAGTCTCCCTGCTGTATCTGGTAGTCGGTGATCAGGTAATGGGCCAGTTTGTTGGATACCTCGTTGAGCTCCTGGTAAGTCAGTTGCTCATCCCGGTAGATCACGGCAACGTTATCAGGTGTCCTGGCAGCCCTGTCTTCAAAGCACCGGTGAATGGTATCGAACGGTAAGGAGAACTGGCGTGCTTTGCCCAATTTGATCAGGTCCAGTTCCTCATCCTCCGAGAGTACCTGAATGTCTTTCAATGCTGTAGTTAGCTGGTCGCTATAAGACATGATGCGCGCAAGGTGATTGGAGAAATTGACGATGTGATGCGCATCGAAAGCCGATGTATCATAGGTCAAATCAAACGCAAAAGATTGAGCACGTTTGGAAATATTGATCACGAGGTCATAAGCCAACTGATCGGAAGGCTCCTGATGGATGGCCTCAAAGCGCAGCAGTACATTGGATTTGAATTCACTGCTAATCGTATGATCAGCCTGAAACCGCATGAAATTATTGAGATCATTTTTGACTGCATTGAGAAGCGTTTTGAAAGAATCCTCTCCCGCTAATGCACGCAAATATGGCTGAGGAGTATCTGCATTTCCTTTCAAAGCCGGCATATGCACCATGAGCTGATCTTGTGCCGTATTTTTCCAGATGCCAATGCAGACGGCGGTGAGGAAATAGACGAACAGCCCATTGGGATCGGCATTCACCAAACCATTGATCTGGTCAAACTGCTTTCCTGTTATCTCTAAGCGGTGGGATTCCCGTGTATTTTCATCGGTGACTGCCTTTGCCTTTTTCATGCTGAAATCAAACAGGGGACCAAAATGGTCTCTGTAATGATTCCAAAAATCTGTCTGGTTTGTGAATGCGTTGCTATTTTTCATCATGGTCTCGTAATGTCTTGTCTCTCTCTTGGTTAATTGTTGCTTTTGTATGCTCAAACATGTTGATGGTTAAAATTCTCCGGCAAAAAAGTCCTCTTTTGCACTGCGCTGAATCTCCCCCGCCTCTGATAGAATTTGCTCAAGGGGCCTCGATGCATCTTGCGTGACCAGCTGGATGATACGCGACAGGGCGTCCCTGACAGACGTAATCGTCTCTTGCCTGAACAAGTCACTGTTGTAATAGAAAATGATCCTCAATCCTTCGTCTGATTGCCTCACATCGAAAATCAGGTCGAAGACGCTTTGCACAAATCCCGTATCGTGGTGTGAAGCGTTACTCAAATCCCCTTCATGTGCACCCAATTTGAAAGCAGTCGGGTCGGCGTTCTGTAACGACAGTACTACATCATAGATGGGATAGCGACTCAGGTCCCTTTTGATTTTCAAATCCTCCAGGATTTTGTTGAAAGGATAGTCTTTGTATTTGAAGACCTCCAGCGTATTTTGGGTGACCGATTGCAATAGCTCGCCATAGGTAAAATCTGCATTGACCTCATTTCTCAGCACCAGATTATTGATATAAAATCCAACCTGGTCTTCCAGGTCCGGGTGATTCCTTCCGGCGTCTACCGTCCCAATGATGATGTCTTCGTCATTGGTCCAGTGATACAGCAACACATTGGCCAGTGTGAGTAGGGACATGAACAAACTTCCTCCAGCCTCATTACTCTGAGCCACCAGTTGATCAGTCTCACTCCTGGATATCAGCAAATCCATGTAACCGCCCTGGTAGGACTTCACCGTTGAACGTGGAAAGTCCGTAGGCAACGCCAGCCTGCTGAGATTACCCGATAGGTTGCTGGCCCAGAAATCCTGATGTTGCTGATATCCGCCACCTGAGATCAGCCCGTTCTGCCAGGCCGCAAAGTCCTTGTATTGTACCCTGAGTGGTTCCAGCGGACTGGGTTCACCCGCCAGGAATTTTTCATAGAGCAAGGTCATTTCTTTGGTAATCACCTGAATGGTCCAACCGTCGGAGGTGATGTGGTGCAGGGTAAACAGGAACAGGAAACCGGTCTCATCTACCCGAATCAGTTTGGCGCGGATCAAAGAGTCATTGGCCAGATCAAAGGGTGTATTGGTTTCTGCTTCATGGATGGCTTCAACCTTACGTTCGCGCTCAGCATCATTACTTAAGTCAATGTATTCAAAGCAGTTAGGATTCACTTCCCGAATCACTTGCTGAGGCCCTCCGGCGATGGTGACAATATTCGTCCTCAGGCTTTCGTGTCTGTCGATGATGGCCAGAAATGCCTTTCTGAATACTTCAACATCGAGGTTTTCAAACCGATAGCCCGAAGGTCTGTTGTGGGCGATCTTACTGTGCTCAAACTGATCCAGTACCCAGAGTCTCTTTTGATTCAGAGAAAGGTCGTAGGATACCCGTTCGTCTTGCTGCGGAATAGGGCTATAGGTAGAAGTTTTTGTCTGTAAAATCTCACCAGCCAGATTTCTGATATCCTTGCACTCAAAAATGGTTTTTAGATCTATTTTCACATGCATCTGTTGGTGTATCCTCGAGAGCATCTGAACAGCTTTGAGGGAGTGTCCTCCTATCTCCAGAAAACTGTCTGTGACACTGATTTGCGCTTTGTCCAGCACCTCTTTCCAGATTTCCACCAGCTGTGTCTCCACTTCATTTTCAGGTGCAACGTAGGCGTTGGAGCGATGTCCTATTTCATATTTTTTCAGGCGCTGATAGTCCGTTTTACCATTTTTGGTCAACGGAAAATCATCCAGTTGTTTGAAAGCTGCAGGGATCATATAATCCGGCAGGTGATCTGCTAAAAACGTTTTGAGCTCTCCTTCTTCCAATGCGACTTCTGCTTTGTAAAAAGCGTTAATTTGCAGGTCACCAGCACTATTTTCACTTTGTACCACAGCTGCGGATAGTACAGTAGTATGTTGACGAATAGCCATTTCCACTTCTGTTAAATCCACCCGGTAGCCCCTCACTTTGACCTGTGTATCCTTTCTGCCAATAAAAGCGATGCTTCCGTCTGCCAATTGGCGCCCCAGATCACCTGTCAGGTACATTTTTTGACCTTCTGCAAAAGGTGCCGGAATGAATTTGCTGCTGGTTAGTTCCGGATCGTTCAAATAACCCAGTGCCAGCGCTGCCCCCATAATGGCAATCTCGCCTTTGATACCGGGAGACACCACCCGCTGCTGCGCATCCACAATGCAGACATTCACCCCATCAATGGGTTTGCCGATGACAGGTTGGGAACTGAAATCTTCAAAACCTGCCTGATCAAAGGTGTGCGTCAATACTCCGATGGTGGTCTCTGTGGGACCATAGTGATTGACGAAAGTCACATCGGGGCGAATTTCATAATATTGCGCAATGTCATTTGTATTGATCTTTTCACCTCCCAGCACCATCAACCTCAGGCTAAAATCGGCCACTGCCGAGGTAAACTGAGGATCATTGACGATCATGTTGAAATGTGACGGAGTCGCTTTCAGGTAAGTGATTTTCTGATCCCTGAGATGAGCAATGAACCGCTGAGAATCAAAAAAGTCATCCTCGGGAAATATGACCAGGGAGGCACCTCCCAGGATCGGCGTCCATAAACCTGTGTAGCATAAATCCATGGAGACCGAACTGAACAAGATCGTCTTATCCGAAGATTTGATTTCGTAGACCTTGTTGAACCAGTTGACGTAATTCAGCAGTGAATGATGGCTGATCTCCACGCCTTTCGGCGCACCGGTAGATCCTGAAGTATAGATCACATAGGCCCGGTTTTGCCCATCAATCCGGACGTCAGGATTGTATTGAATCGTCGTTGTGAAGATTTGTTGTTTTAAATCAGCATTGAGTACGGCATATCCGTCGTTTAACTCCGGCTCTTCTTCATGCGAAATGAGCAGTACGGCGCTACTGTTTTCCAAAACATAGGCCAGTCGCTTGTCCGGGATATCAAAGGAAAGCGGTAAATAAGCGGCACCTGTTTTCAAGATACCCAGGAGGATGGCCACCATGTATTCAGATCTCTTAAGCTTCACCGCCACCACATCGCCCTGACTGATGCGCTGTTCGTTGATGAGCCAGTGGGCAAATTGCTTGGCATGGTTATTCAATTCACGGTAAGTGAGGTCTTTCTCCTGAAAACTAACCGCCAGCAGATCAGGATTTTGGGCGACCTGCGCTTCAAACAAGCTCACAATGTCCTTCGCCTGATGGTCAGGAACTGCTACAATATGGCGATCGATTGCTATATCTGTTGGGTAAAACAGGTCTGTAAGTGCGGTATCTGGGTTACTGATGGCAAAGTCGAGCAACTCCTCGTATATGCGCAGTGTCTCATCCACTCCCTCCGGGTCAATGAAAGCATGGGCATAGTCAAGGTTTAACTTGATCGCATCTGCTCCCTCTTCAAAAGACATCTTGAGTTTGAACGGTTCGGAATAATCCTGCACCACGACATCTGTAAACTGATTAGCATCAGCTCCCTCGGTGACATCAAATTGATAAGGTAAGATCGCACCAGGGTTGGACGCCTCTTGCGTATCCTCATCGCGATGAAACAGCTCCTGCCGGTCGATTTGCTCCTCCAGCAATTGTGTCAACTGCGCGGAATATTCCTCAAACCCAGTGTCTCCATTCACTTCCAATTCAAATGGAATGGTTTGCCCAAGGAGTCCGAAAATTTCGTTGAATGCCTCATAAGATCTTCCATTCAGATTGACTGCTGCCATCATGCGCTCAGGCTGATCGAGGTAGTACCAAAGCATCACTTGCCAGCACGAAAACAGCAATCCGGATACACCCAGCTCTTCACGCGATGCTACGTAATCATTTAACTTTTGCAGCAATTGACCCGTAACAACCCTCGATTTTGTGCTATATTGGAAGTGCGTAGGGTCCATTTGGGCACTCTTTTCAAAAGACAAAGTATTGCCCGCGAGCGCATCCTGTAATTCCGAATAGAACGGTTCGGTCTCGTCGTTTTCTATCGCTTCTGCCAGTATGGAATTGTGCCATTCTGAATACTGCGTAAAAGGGAGTATCTCCTCCATTTCGGCTGCCGTATCATGGCCGAATTGCAGCTGCTGAAGATCATCCAAAAACCTGATCAACGAATATTTGTCACTGATGATCGGCGAAGCGATCAGGTGTAGTTTGTATACATCAACCTCTTGTACCAGGATCACTTTCCAGTTTTCTGTATTGCCAGGATCGGCTATTGTTGCAATGGCATCCGCCACTACCTCTACTGTTTGATTGCCATCCTCGTGATAAGAGATGGAACCACACAAATCAGCTCCACTGGCCTGCAACGGATAAAGGCTGCCAGACACCTGACTAAACTGCGTCTTCAGTATTTCATGTTGCAGTGCCAGGTTTTCAATGGCCGCCAGCAATTGCTCAGCATCGGCTACTTGCGCCGTACTGAGCGTTGCTTTCAGTTGATTGTACAACGGGAAGCCCAGCTTCTGTAAGTTCCAAACACGCTTTTGTGAGGGGGACAGTTCTACCCCGCTAATTACCTCCTGCATCATGAGCTTTGTTTTGACAGTTCTACACCACTTAAACTAAAAGGATCATTCATGGCCACATAGACCTTTCTGTTGCCTTCAAAGGCATTTCTGGCATGTGCCATGCGCATGTTGTCCAGTAACAGGATGTCGCCTTCCTGCCATGGAAATGCCACCTTGGCCTTCTCAAAAGCGGCTTCAATTTCCTGCATGGTCTCCTCCTCAATCTCTTCGCCTGTGCCGTAGAAAGTGTTGAATGGATAATGTGCTTTATCCTCTATCATGGCCAGCAGCGATTGATCGAGTTTTCTTGCATTGAAGAAATAGCCATGGTTGAACCAAACCGGCAAGTTGGTCGTAGGATGATCCTGGATGGCTGGTCGGGTCCATGAGATCCTCAGGTGGTCCTCAGTGACCCACTCAAACAGGATCCCATTTTCATGACAGATACTTTCTACCTCGGCACGGTCTTCCGTTTGGTAAACATCCTGCCAGGACAGCCCGATACCCGGCACCATATTTCTGACATATTTGATTCCTCTGGTTCGGAATTTGGAGATGGTCTCTTCAGATAAGTTTTGATAAACTACATGGCTATCGGCAATGGGCGTCTCCCCTCCTGTTTCCGGTGCCTGATGGCAGTAAAACAAGATTTGTAATGGCCACTCATGAGAATAGGACAATTCATTGTGCAAATTGATGACCTGATCCTGAGGAAAATCAGTGCTGGTATAGACCTTATTGGAAACGCGTGTCCTTGGCGATGATTGGTCTACATAATCCATCTCCTGCTGGCCCAAACGACCTGCTATCTGCTTAAACTGTGCCAGGTCCTTGATGTCAAATCCACGGAATAGCATCGCTCCTGTTTCTTCCAGGCGCTTGCGTATTTTTTCTTTGTTGGTCTCCAGCCACTCACCCAAAACAACATGCTGCATCTGAGGCTTGACCAACAGCGGATAAGTCCGGTTTTCAGAAAGTGGAGTGATCGACACCATCTCCTGCGTATTGACGTTGATCACTTTCTTCTTGGTTTTCAGAAACTTCTTGAAGTTTTCATTCTTATCAAACTTGGACTTTTTCATTTCTTCATTTGTCTTTAGGTGATTGTGGATGTCCAAAATGGATTTTTCAGTGTCTTGTGATACTAATTGGAAGGTTTCAGTCAGGTCTTTCAACAAGGTGTCCACGCCCTGATCCTTGATAAAACTTTCCTGATAGGTACATGACAGCGCTACCTGTCCGTCGTATTCCCAGCCATGGAACCATACCTGCGTTTTTACATTGTTGTAGACCAGTTCCAGCGCTTCAATAACGAGTTGATCACTGGACAGGGAAACCGTATCGACCATTTCATCGGTATTTTGCCAGGTAAACCCAACTTCATATTGTGACTGCGCGCCCAGGTTTAATTGATCCGCAAGCAAGTCATATGGATACTGATGGTCCAGCGACTCCATCACATTGGCTTTGACCTGATGGAGGATGGTATTGAAGCTTTCAGAAGTATCCAGCTGCTGCCGGATCAGAAGCAGGTCAATGTAGAGACCAATCTGAGGATGTAGTTTGGGGTTATCTCTACCTGAAACAGGTGTAGCAATCGTTGTGGTTTGCGTCTCTAAATAACGCGACAACAGGCATTTGATGGCGGTCAGCGTCACCACAAACAAGGTGGTATTGTTGGATACGGCAATGGTTCGCAATTGCTCACTCACTGTTTGGTCAATGAGTATCTTTTTGCTGTTGACACGCGCTGAGCCTTGTTTGCCCCGCAGTTTCAACGGAAGGCTGAGCCTGGGAGTCTCTTCAGCAAGCTGTTTGACCCAGTAATCGGTTGTTTTTCGGATGTAATCTGAATTCAACTTCATCTTAAGCCATTCCACATAGTCCTTATATTGGATCGCTAGCGCCGGAAGTTGCTGCTGTGTCCCGGGCATCACCTCATTCTTGTAAAGCACCAACAACTCATTGACGAACAGGTTGACGGACCATGCATCTGAAATGATGTGGTGCATGGCAATGAGCAACACCGTTTCATCAGGAGCCGTTTGCACCAGCCATATTTTGTGCAGTGGACCGTTTTCCAGATCGCATACCGCCTGGTAGTTTTCAGACAGAAAAGCATCCTGGTCGAACTGACCATTATTCTTGTCAAGCAATTCCAGGCAATGTGCTACCGAAACGGAAGAAGCGATTCTTTGGTAAATGTGATCGGACTGAAAGACAAAAGTTGTTCTCAAGCTTTCATGTCTGTCAATCAACTGCTGGTAAGCTCGTTCAACAGCCTTTATATCAAGATCTCCTTGTAGGTTGAAGGCTGTCGGTATGACAAAGGAGGCTTGTCTGTCCTCATATTGGTGCCCCAGCCAGATTTGTTTCTGCGCATTGGAAGTATCGTGGTATTCTTTGAGCGCCACCTTGGCAATATCAGCTCCAGCCTTACCATCGGCTGTGGCCAGCACAGGCGCCAACTCCGCAATGGTTGAATGGTTGAACAACTCACTCAACGTCAGGGAAATACCCAGGTCCGCATTGATTTTGCTGAGTACTTGTATCGCTTTGAGCGAATGGCCTCCTATCTCAAAGAAATTGTCCTGCACCGATACCTGAGGTAATTTCAATACCTGCTGCCAGATCTCCTGAAGCTGCTGCTCTGCCGTTGTGCGAGGCGCCACAAATCCGCTATCCTCCCGCTGTTGACCATCCGGTAACGGCAATGCTGACTTATCCAGTTTACCGTTTGGCGTCAACGGAAATGATGGTAGTGCCATGAAGTGATCCGGAATCATGTAGTCAGGAAGCGTGTCTTTGAGATGACTTCTTAACTCAGTGGATGTAAGCGATTCATCAGTGCTGATGTAGTAAGCAATCAATTGCGCCTCTCCGTCATCTGTGTGCAAGTGCACCTGTGACTGTTTGATGCCAGGATGTACGTTGAGCTGTGTCTGAATCTCGCCAGGTTCAATGCGATGTCCTCTCACCTTGATCTGATCATCGATTCTGCCCAGGTATTGCAATTCTCCCTGTTCATTCCATTGGGCAAGGTCACCCGTGCGGTACAGTCGTTCCCCGTCTGCAATGTCACAATGGATGAAGCGACTGGCCGTTAATTCAGGTCTTTGGTGATAGCCGATGGCTAAACCAGTTCCTCCAATGTAGATTTCACCAGGCACACCAGTTGCTACCAACCGTTGATGGCGGTCAAGCAGGTATATCTGGGTATTGGCGATCGGTTTGCCTATGCTGTTCAGGTCGGTTTCTGACTTCACCTCTTTGACAGTAGACCAAATGGTAGTTTCTGTAGGACCATATAAATTCCACAATCCGTCGCCTGCTTCAAGGAGACGTTTGCCAATTTTTGGGTTGAGGTACTCTCCACCGCTCAATATCTTGAGACCATTTTGCCCTTTCCAACCTGATTCCAATAGCATGTACCACAAACTCGGTGTGGCCTGCATGATGGTCGGGGCTTGCCGGACAAGTAGTTCCTGTAATGCCGCAGGGTCCTGGGCCTGAGATGCACTGGCCAAAACAACTTGATTCCCAGTCAGTAACGGCAGGAATAGCTCCAAAACCGAAATGTCAAATGAGACAGTCGTCAGTGCCAGCCAACGCTCATCGCTGCCTATCTGCAATTCATCCTGCATGCTGCGCATGAAGTTGGTCACTGCCTTGTGCGGGATCATCACACCCTTCGGTTGGCCGGTAGAACCTGAAGTATAGAGCATGTAAACTTTGTCCGCTCCACCCACACGGCAATCCGGGTTGTGGGCAGGTAAGTCTGATGACAATAGCGCATCGATGGAAATCTGAGCGATATCATTGCTGCTATCCCGATCGCTGACGATCATCATAGCCGCATCACTATCTTTCAACAGATAGGCGATCCGGTCTTTTGGAAAATCTGGATCAATGGGCAGGTAACATCCACCTGCCTTCATGATACCAAGCATCGCCATGACCATCTTTGGTCCTCTGTCTATGCACAGACCTACTACCGTACCAGGCTGCAGGCCATGAGCTGTCAATAAGTGATGCGCAACTTTATTTGCTCCCTCATTTAATACTTCATAGCTAATTGTCTGATTGTCAAAGACAATTGCAGTTCCTGCGCCAGCAACAACTACCTGATCTTCAAAATACTGATGCAAACATTTTTCTTCATCGTAAGGCTGTTTTGTATTATTTTGACTGACCAACAGGTGTTGTTGCTCCGCTGGTGGAATATAATTCAACGCATTCAAAGAGATAGCACTTTCAGTCCCTGTGATTCCTTCCAGAATAGTCAGGAAATAGTCTTTGATTCGCTCAATTCTTGATGCCTTGAACAAATCGGTGCTATATTCCAGTGTAACCTGGATACCCTCTGCTTGCTCGCTGAAGTAGAAGCTCAGGTCATATTTACTGTGCAGTGCCGGTAGTTGGTAATCTTCCACTGCGATGTCTGAAAGATTGAGCGCAATGTTGTCTGAGATATTTTCGAAGGAAACCAACACATCAAAAACCGGCGACCTGCTGGTATCTCTGCTCAGATGAAGTTCATCGACCAGGGCATCAAAAGGATACTCCTGATGATCCATGGTCTGGAGGAGTTGGGCTTTTACTTTCTGAAGCGATTGGGCAAAATTGTCGTTACCGTCCAGCTTACTCTTAATGGGCAACATGTTCAGATAGAAGCCCACCTGGTTCTGGAATGCCGCTTTCTGCCTTCCTGCTGTTGGAATACCTACGATGAGCTCTTCCTGCTGTGTGTATTTGTAGAGCAGTACTTTCGTAGCAGCCAGCAACACATTGAATACACTGCACTCCTGCGCTTCACTCAAAGACTGAAGCTTTGCAACGATGGCTTCATCCAACTGAAAACGCGTCACATCTCCCTTGAAACTCTTCACCTGAGGTCTTGGGAAATCAGTGGGTAACTCAAGGACTGGAATGTGCTCGCTGAATTCACCATGCCAATAAGACTTTGATGCCTCCAAAGCTCCCGAACTAAATTGCTCCGCCTGCCATTCCGCATAATCCTTGTACTGAAAGGCGAGTTTTTCCAATGCAGGAGTAGTGCCATTGACAAAGGCCTGATAGCACTGGTTCAGTTCGCTCACCAGAATTTCTTTGGACCACACATCAGATAGGATATGATGCATGTTGACAATCAGGTAGTGAACTTCGTCTGACGCTTTGACCAGCGTCACTTTGAATGGAGGATTGGCGGCCAGGTCGAATTCATGGCTCAATGCGGTATCGATTGCCAAATTAATCGCCTCCTGATGTTCACCGTTTAGGTCTTTGAATTCCAGATCAACTGATTGCTCGTGGGCATCAAGAATTTTTTGATAGGGCTTTCCTTCGAGTGTGATGAACTTAGTCCTCAGTATCTCATGTCGTTCTACCAGGGCCTGGAAACTTTTTTCAAGTGCCTCCTGGTCAAGCTTTCCTTTCAGCACCTGTGTCGTGGAGATATTATAGCTCTCCCCTACCTTGAGTTGATCCAATATCCACAGTCTTCTTTGTCCGTGAGAAAGCTCGTAATATGGCTTATCCACTGCCGGTTTTATCTGTACATCTGCCATCTGCTCTCCACTGTCCAAAATCGTCGCGATTTCCTGAATGGTCGGTGATAAGAACAGGTCTTTGAGCGACAGCTTCAGCTTGAGACGGTCCTCAATTCGTGCGACGATGATCGTTGCCAACAGCGAATTCCCGCCAACAGAGAAAAAGTTATCCTGCACGCTGATGGGCGAAAATCGGGTAGCTTCCTCCCAGATATCCACCAGTTGCTTTTCGAGTTTACTGGAAGCTGGCACAAATGATTTGCTCACCACCTTTTTTTCTATGGTAGCCAACTGCTTTTCATTGATCTTGCCACTTCCGGTTAGCGGGAATTCTTCCAATGCCACAAAAGCTGCTGGGATCATATAATCTGGTAATCGTTCCTGCAGGAATGTCTTTAGTTGCTCGTCTGCCACTTCATCGGCACCGACATAGTAGGCAATCAATTGCTGATTTCCATCATTTGATTTTTCCACAGACACATGCGATCTCCTGACACCCTGGAAAGCCTCCATTTGGTTTTTGATCTCACTGATCTCTATTCTATATCCTCTGAATTTGATCTGATGGTCATTCCTGCCAATGAAGGAAATCGTGTCATTTTGATTCCAGTAACCAATGTCTCCGGTACGATAGATGACCTGACCGGGATGGTGCGGATCGGCAATAAATTTCTCCGCTGTCAAGGCCTCCTTTCCAAGGTATCCATGCCCAACCGCTGCACCACCTACGCATATTTCGCCAATACCTCCCCGCGGCACCATCAGGCCATGTTCATTCAGCAGGTAGATTCTTGTATTGTAGATCCCCTTACCTATCGATGGCATTGCCTTAAATGCAGTCAGGTTATCAGTCGTAATCTCCTGGCTGATGACGCCAATGGTGGTCTCACTGGGTCCGTAGTGGTTCACGATCAGGATATCAGGCCTGACCGACAGAATTCGCTCAATATCGGCCACCACAATGGGCTCTCCTCCGCTGACAATCAGTCTTAGCGGTAACCCCGGCAGTTGCTCCTGAAAAGTCGCATCGGCCAATAGCATTTTGAGATGCGATGGTGTCAGTTTGATGTAAGTTGCCTGGCTCTGTGCTAACTGTGTAACTAGTTCCGCACTGTTGAGGTATTTGGTCTCTTTGAGGATATGCAATTCCGCCCCTGCCAACAGACTGGTCCACAAACTACTATAGCACAAGTCAAAAGCGGGAGACGATAGTAACAAAGTGCGGTCATCGCTGGTGATCTCGTGCTTTCCGTTGAACCACCCCACATAATTGTGGAGAGACCTGTGTGGAATCATCACTCCTTTTGGTGTTCCCGTAGAACCGGAAGTGTAGATCACATAGAGCAGGTCTTCCCGCTCGTTGATATTGGCAATAGCCTCGTCATTTTTACCTTCATTTTGCACCAATTGTTCAATGCTTTCGATGGCAAGATCACGGTGCGGTTCCAAACGATTACCTGTTGCCTCATTGGTCACCAGGACAGTGGTCCCTGATTCTTTCAGGATGGTCTTGAGGCGTTCATCTGGAAGATCCATGGCAAGTGGCAGGTAGGCACCGCCAGCTTTGATAATCGATAACATGGCAACGACAAACTCTGGCGATCTTGGTAGCAACACAGCCACAATTGAATTCCTTCCGACGTTGTGTCGATTTCGAAGGAAATGGGCGATGCCGTTGGTCGTAGCATCCAGGTCTTTGTAAGTCCATATCTGACCCTCCATGCAAACAGCGGTAGCCGTTGCATTTGCTTTAGCTTGCTGTGCAAAACGCTCCATCAAAGACACCTGAGGGGCTGCCATTGCCTCCCCGGTTCCCAACCGGATCAGCCGGTGCGCCTCCTCACCAGCTACAAATGGCATCTTACTGATGGCACTGTTAGCCTGGCTGGCGACTGTTTCAAGGACCCGCTTCAACTGATCAAGCAGTTGAACAATGAAACGCTGCTCAAACAGGTCAGTATTGTAGTTTAACTTCAGGTACAGGCCTTCTTCAGACTCACTAAAGTTGAAGGTCAAATCATATTTGGCCAATTCATCTTCAACGCCATAGTTCTCAATTTCCACCCCCTCAATCTGCGCAAAAGTTCCTTCCAGGGAGGTATTTTGCAGCACAACCAACACATCGAACAAAGGAGACCGGGACATGTCACGCACCAAATCAAGTTGCTCTACCAGCAGGTCAAAAGGATACTGCTGATGTCTGTAAGCCTCCAACAGCGTCTCTCTGGTTTGGATGAGTAAATCGGCAAAGCTCTGATGCTTTTTGAGCTGCGTGCGAATGGCCAGGGTATTCGTAAACAAACCAATCTGAGACTCCAACTCGCTGTGGTTACGGCCTGCAATGGGTGTCCCCACCACCAGGTCGCGCTGTCCACTGTAGAGATGTAGCAATACGTTGGTGGAAGCCAACAGTGTCATGAACAAACTGGCATCATGCACCTGACTGATTTTAACAGCCGCGTCCCTGATTTCCTTACTGAAAAAGACCTTTTCACTTGCTCCTTCAAAGGTCTTGAGTTGGCCCCTGCTGGCTTTGTAAGGCAGGTTCAGGACTGGCACATCGGAGAATTGTCCCAACCAATACTCTTTCGCTTCACGGAACGAATCATTTTGTAATGCCGCATTTTGCCAGTAACTAAAGTCCTTGTAGCTGATATTCAACGGTTGCAAGGGAATTGATTGTCCCTTCTGAAGATTAGCATAAGCCTGATAAAACTCTTCTATCATGATGTCCAGCGACCAGCCATCGGCGATGATGTGATGCATGGTGACGCTGAGCACATGCCGTTTGTCTTCCAGTTGAAACAGATGACACTTTAGCAGTGGCGCCACCTTCAGGTCAAATTGATATACTGATTCTTTTTGCAGTTGCTGTTCCAATACCCGCTGTTGATCGGCAGCACCTCTGAGATCAGTAAAGGGGATATTAAAATCTATATTTTCTACTGCGTGAATGACCTGCACCGGTTGATCTGTCCCTCGCTCAGTGACAAAACTGGTTCTGAAGCTTTCATGTCTTTGGATCAGGTGGGTAATTGCCTGCTCCAGAAGCGCGACATCCAGCTGACCTGTGAACGAGTAAGCACCTGCAACATTGTAAATGGCACTTTCTTCCAGTTGATTCAAAATCCAAAGCCTTTGCTGGCCGTGGCTCAGCGGATAATGATCCAGCATCGGTGCTACCGGAATGTTCAAATACTGATCAACAGATTTGCTTTGAATCACAGCAGCCAGTGCTTCAATAGTCGGGTTTTCAAAGACCTCTCTTAGTTCCGCCTTCACCTCAAATGCCTGCTGAATTCTGGAAATCAGGCGCGTCGCCAGCAATGAATGACCGCCCAATTCAAAGAAGTTGGCAGCTACACTGATCCGGTCGTTGTCCAGTAATGCCTCCCAAATTGACTGGAGGGTGGTCTGTACCGCATTGGATGGTGCTTTGTAAGTAATTCCGATGTTGGTCACATGGGCTGCCAACGCCTTCCTGTCAATCTTTCCATTGATGGAATGCGGCAATTCCTCCAGAATCGTCAGGCTATCGGGCACCATGTAGGACGGTAGTTCTTTACTCAATGCTGATTTGAGTGTTTCTACATCCGGCAATTGTCCACCAAAACGGTTCAAGCTGACAAAACCGCGCAACGAATTTTGTCCCGTTCCGGCTTGATGTACGATGACGGCACATTCCTGTACGCCTTCTATCTGTCCCAGCTTCTGTTCAATCTCTCCAAGTTCTATCCGATATCCTCTTACTTTGACCTGATTGTCTATCCTGCCGAAGAATTCTATGGTTCCGTCAGGCAGGTACCTTGCCAGATCTCCCGTTCTGTACATCGGAACAGATTTGTGCTTGATAAACGGGTCTGTGCCAAAGCTCTTTGCTGTCTTCACAGGATCGTTCAGATAGCCACGACCTACGCCTATTCCGGAGACATAGAGCTCACCTTTTACGCCAATGGGAACTTGCTGTAGTTGGTCGTTGAGAATGTAAATGTTAAAATTCTGTACGGCCTTACCGATGGGGACCACACCATCTGCCGGCGCTTCTTCCATGATGTGGTGCGTGATGTCGTCAGAGGCTTCAGTTGGCCCATAAGCATTGACCACTTTGATGGCTGGATATAGCGCAAACCACCTTTCTACCAGCTGGCTTTGCAGTGTTTCTCCTGTCACCACCAGGTAGTCCAGGTCTTCATAAGCTACGGTGCCGTATTCCTCCAGGTACTCCAGCATCACCTGCAGATAAGAAGGCACCACCTCCAGGATAGTGATCTTGTCCTGTGATACTTTCTGCACCAGTGACTCTGGAGTTAGAACGGTTTTCTGGTCATAGACCACCGTGGTCCCCCCTACCAAAATGGCGCAGAGATATTGCCAGATACTGATGTCAAACGTCTGAGAGGCATTTTGTACGACCACGCTGTGCTCATCCAGCTGCAGGTCATTGCCTTTGGCATAGAGGTGGTTCAGCATGCCCAGGTGCTCCACCATGGCACCCTTTGGCTTCCCGGTAGAACCCGACGTATAAATGACATAAGCCAGGTCTTTGGGTGTCACCAATACATCCGGTGTCCCGTTGGGTGCAAGTTTTAATGTCTGCTGATCAACTATCTCGATGGGATTGAAAGCAGGAAGATAGGGTGTGAGGAAATCTTCGGCAGCAGTGACGCTCACCCCGGCCTCCTGACCAAGTAAATTCAGACCAGACCTGGTTTTCCTGTATTCCGATGCAGTCCTTGCGTTGACCTTGTCCACCATGATCAGGGCATCAAATCGATAATTATTCAATTCATTGTCGATTTGCCCCAGCTTTCGGCTGCATTCGATGGAAGCGATCTGCGGATATTTGGCAGCGATGTATTGGAAAAAGTCTTCCCCTACAAACAGGTCATTGTCCCAGTCGGTCTTCGCCTGATTGGTATCGTGTACTTTGTTGTATTCCAGCGTAGAATTAACCAGTTTCTCTTTTTTGGTCAGGTCCAGCAGGTCGTCAAAGTAGATGACTCCGGTATCGGCTATCAGGTCAATGGCGTCGGCGATAACTTTTTCAAAATAATACGTGTTAGGGAAATAGTGTACCACACTACTACACACCACCACATCAAACTGGCTTTCCACTGGCAGTTGATCAATCTCCCTTGCTGAAAAGGGATAATGGGTCACATTGTTGATGCCTTCCTTTGCCAGTCTTTCCGCATTTTTATCCAGAATGACGGAAGAAATATCGGTCGCAACATAAGACAGCACTTTAGGAGCCACCTCAAACAGCACAATCCCATGACCACATCCAATCTCTAAGACCCGGGTATTCTGGTCAATGTGCGGGCTCAGTTTTGTGAGGAAATTGTGCACGTACTCCTCCATTTCTTCAATGGAGAAAGGTTCATTCGTATAACTGCTGGTCCAGCCGTAATCGTTGATCTGCTCCGTGGTGATCTCTGCCTGATAATTCCAGATATCTTTGAAATCAGTTTCTTTTGCTGATTCATCGAGTTGCTGCTCCCCTTCCAGGATCAGAATTTCATTGATCGACTCAGATTGCCAGAAGATTTCGTCCAGCTGGTCCAGCTGGGAATATTCCGCAATTAGCAACGTGATGTTTTTTTCCTGCAATTCGTTCTTTCTGAAGACCCGGGACTGATCATTATCTATGCGGAAATAATCAACATTTAAGGCTTGCAAAGTCACCTCAGTGATCATACTCAGGATAGGATCTTCGATTGCAATTCCAATCTTTTGCCCCTTAAAAGACGCACTTAATCCTTGCTTTAATGTAAGTACACCTACATTGATGGCATCGGCAGTGTGTGACGTATCAAATGACAGCTTTTGGTGATCGGCAGGTTGTAAAGTAGCCAGCTTATTTTGCAGAGCAGGGTCTTGAATAGTAGCCAGCAAGCGATACCAATTAGTGCGTTCCCTTATCTCAGAAAGCTGATTGACCCTGCCATTTGCAATCACACATTGCACCGCTGTATTTGATCCAAGACTGGCCACAAAGGAAGGTTCCAGCTCGTCTGCATCTACCACCAGGAATTTGGTATGAGAATCATTGAGAATGGTTTCAATCCGCTTGATGGGATAATCCGTAGATAGGGGCAGATAAACACCTCCTGCCATGAAAATACCCAACAGGCCTTCCAGCATTTCAGGACCTCTTTCGCCCAGGTAAACCACCGTGTCTCCTTTTTGCAAACCTTGCTGCAGCAATAGGTTGGCCAACTGACTGGCGTTTTGAGACAATTCCCGATAAGTGAGCGAGATTTCATTCATCTGTATCGCGATCTTGTCCGGGAACTGCCGGGTAATGCGTGCAATCTGATCGATGACCGTCCCTTCCGGGATCACCCTGGCGGTCTGATTGAATTCATTGATCAATTCGCGTTCCTGATCCAGTAAAATGTCGTAATCCGACAACGAAAGCGCAGGGTTATTGACTACCTGTTGGCAAAGTGCCTCCAAATGAAGCGTAAGCCGCTCGATGTAGGCTTCATCAAAAAGATCAGTATTGTAAATGAGGTTGAGCTTCAGACTTCGCTCATGGTCCTGCACAAACGAGAAAGTGAGGTCCAGTTGACTGGTATTCTTCTCATAAGCGTACGGCGTAACAGACGCCGTTCCCTCCGATTCTCCGGCGATACGGTCGATACTGACATGATTGAAATTATGGTATTCGATGAGTACGTCAAACAATGGCGACCTGCCCGGATCATTTTTGACTTTGAGCTGCTCTATCACCAAATCAAAGGGATAGTGCTGATGGTCTAAGGCCTCAAGTACAGAAGTCCCTACACCTCTGAGGTGTTGCTCGAAAGTATTACCACTATCTATTTGATTTCTAATGGCTAACGTATTCAGGAAACATCCTAGTTGGTTTTCCAACTGCTCATGATCTCTACCAGAAACCGTGGTTCCCACGATGATGTCAGACTGCCCCGTATACTTATTGAGCAGCACATTGATGATCGACACAATCATCACAAACCTGGAAACGGATGCCGAATTGGCGTAAGCGTTTACATCAGCCAGCAGCTGCCCGGGGAACTCATAATTGTAGATATTTCCGTTATTGGTCTTTACAGAAGGCCTCGGGTGCGTAGTTGGCAAATTGAGTACTGGAATCTCTCCCTTCAACGTCTCCCTCCAAAACTTTTCCTGTTCTTTGCCACGCGCGCCATTCAGGAACTGATGCTGCCACTCGGAATAGTCCTTGTACTGAATACGCTGGGGCTGAAACGGATTGGACAACCTCTGCTTCAGTGACAGATACAATTGTGTCAACTGGTAAATGAATATCCGGGAAGACCACCCATCCGTAATGATATGATGCATCGAATACAGGAAGATAAATTTCCCATCGGCGATTCTGATCAGTTGTGCCCTTAAAAGGGAGTCATTTTCCAGGTCAAATCCCAGGTGCTGCTCTTTGGCGATGACGTTCTCTATAAAGGCTTCCTGGTCACCCTCGCTCCTGATATCATGTTGAACCAATTGAAAACCCGAAGCGTGCTTTGGGTTGATGAACTGGCAAACATCGTCAGCAACTACCTTGAAGTTGGTCCTCAGGATTTCATTCAGTTTAATGACTTCCTGAAGTGCCTTTTCGAAAGCCGGTACATCGAGCTCATCCTGAATGATGTATGCCTCAAATTCATTGTAGGCCAGTGACCTTTCGGGCATTTGACTCAAAGTCCACAGTCTGCGCTGTACATGCGATACGCGGTAGTGGCCTTTGGCGGCCACCTGCTGGATGTCATCTTCCTTTCGCTGATATTTCCTGAGAAAAGCCAATAACTCCTCTTTCCTGCTTTTAAGTTCAGCAACCAATTCCTGCGTCAAAACACCCTTGGGCGCATTGATCTTCAACTGATCTTCCACCAGCGCGAGGTCCACTTTCAACCCCTTCAATTTCAATATGAACTGATCTATTCTCACAGTATTAATTCTTCGCTTTCAGTATTCTCCGTGTTACTTGACTGACTCATCCATTCCAGGGCCTCCAGTCTGATGGCCAGGTCTTTGATGGTTGGATGCATAAACAGGTCTTTCAGGTCCATTCTGATATCCAGAGACTTCTTGATTTGATTCACCGTCTGTATTGCTTTGAGCGAATGGCCTCCCAATTCAAAGTAGTTTTGCTCAGTACCAATGCGTTCGAGTCCAAATGATGCTTTCCAGAGCGCTGCTAATTGGAGTTCCATTTCTGTAGTAGGCTCGGTCAGGTCAACTTCCTGATCTGCGACCACATTCACCTTCGCCAGTTTGCCCCGGTCTATCTTACCATTTTGATTGAGTGGCATTTCATCAATGACCTGTATGCTGTCAGGGATCATGTAGCCGGGAAGGCTTACCCTTAACACTTGTCTGAGCGCTTTGACCTCCAATGCCGACTCTTCTACTACCGAGGTCACAAAACCTACGAGGTAGTTTTCACCGCCAGGATCTTGCTTCAATATCACTGCCGATTCTTTCACTCCTGTCAGCTTGCTCAGTTGATGCTCAATCTCGCCCAGCTCCATCCGGTAGCCTCGCACCTTCACCTGACTGTCCTTACGACCCAGGAGACTGATTCTGCCGTCAGCATGTCTGTAGCCAAGGTCACCTGTACGGTATAAGGTATCGCCCGGCTGATATTGATTTTCTACAAATACCTGATCTGTCAGTTCGGGCCTGTTGAGATAGCCAAGGCTTACGCCCAATCCGCCAATGCAGATCTCGCCAACGACTCCTTCGGGTACCAGGTAGCCGCTTGTATTGAGGATATAGCCCTGGCTGTTGGCAATCGGCAGCCCAACGGAAGGACGCTGTTTGTACGACTCCAGTGTCTCCCGGGTAATACTTTGTGCAAGAGTACCTACGGTGGTTTCAGTAGGTCCATATTCATCTACCACTTCCAGCCCTGGTTTGCCCGCCAGCAGTTGTTCCACATCTGCTAACCTGAGCGCCTCACCACCACAGACAATCAATCGCAGCGCATATTGATGAATGTGAGCCTCGAAATCGGCATCACTAGCGAGTATACTCAGATGCGAAGGCGTAAGCTTGATATAGCTGATCTTGTTGTCAATCATGTGATTGATCAGCATTTCGCTGTCCATGTATTCTGATTCCGGCAAGATGTAGAGACCGGCTCCACGCAGCAAACTGCTCCAGATACTGGTGTAGCAGAGGTCAAAAGCTGCGGAAGTGAATAGCATGGTATTGTCCTCCATTGTAATCTGATGCGTGGTGCTAAACCACTGCTCGTAGTTGAGCAGCGACTGGTGACTGATCGTCACACCCTTCGGCATACCGGTAGACCCGGAGGTGTAAATCACATAGGCCGGATCGGTGCCTTTGACCTGGGTTACCGATGGTTTTGCGTTTTCCGAACCAAATATCGTTTCCTCTGCAATGTTCAGGAGCTTCACCCCTGCCAGATTGGAAACACCCGATTCGTCTACCAGCACGACAGTTGCATTAGAATCTGCCAGTATAGCGTTGAGCCTTTCTTCCGGGATGTCTGTTTGCAGTGGCAAGAAGCTCGCCCCGGTTTTCAGTACCGCCAAAATGCTGACAATCAGTCGCTCTGAACGAACTAACTGCAAACCAACGATAGATCCGGCGCCTACCTGATACTGTTCCTGTAGGTGATGTGCAAGACGGTCACTCAACTTGTCCAGCTGTAGATAAGTCCAGCTATTGCCTTCAAAATGCACCACAGGCCGGTTTCCGTGCATGCTTACCTGTTGTTGGAAAGCATCCAGCATCGTTTCTGATGCAAGCTCCACATTCGCACCCATGCTGTAGGCCAGTAACTTCGATTCGTCGCGCTCACTCAAATAGCGCAGGCTGTCGATAGAGGCATCTGTTTGTTGTGAAACAGCGGTCAGCAGTCGGGCGAAATGATCCAATATTGCAGAGATCCGATCAGCACTGAACAAATCGGTATTGTATTCCAGCCAAAGCACAATCTGATCTCCGGTGTCTTCAAAACTGAAGGTCAGGTCAAATTTGCTGAGCTTTCTGTCAAATTGGTATTCTGAGGTAATGACTTCTTCATTGGAGA
>ERZ1740068.359-NODE-359-length-24594-cov-8.038836_pt1 | contig 24594 bp, 1 predicted proteins | sample MGYA00581735_ERZ1740068 | MGnify/ENA primary metagenome ERZ1740068 (study PRJEB43018, sample SAMN04849740) | marine metagenome | isolation source: floating plastic debris | place: Pacific Ocean | collected 2008-08-30 | study: EMG produced TPA metagenomics assembly...
ACGGATGCCTCGTCAATCATGAAGCTGGTACGCAACATGTCGTGTACCTTGACCAACTCATTGAAACACCTCTTCAATAATTCAATGTCAACAGGTCCGGTTAATTTTGCCCGACTCTGCAGGAAGTAGGCCTCTGAAGACTTGTCATGCATGTTGTGGAACAGCAATCCTTCCTGTGTGGGCGAAAGTCGATAGATGTCTTCCAGCGAATATTTTTCATTCAACAGGTCTACCTCTGCCAGAGATAAGTCTTTGTAACTGAAATCAGAAGCTGAGTAGACCACCTTTTGCTGTGATTCGCCTAGTGAAGACAAATGCTTCAAGGCTGTCAGGTAATTTTCCACCAACTGCTCTGCCCTTTCCTGACCGATGATCTCCTGATGGTAATCGACGGTGAAGTAGAACTGCCCGTCACGATAAAACACATGAATTCTCAACAATTTGTCGGAGTTCATGTCTTCGACAGCCGAACTGCCTGTAGACTCTGATGCCACCTTAAAGTAACCATCAACATCGGCTGCTGTCAAATCTCCCTGATACTCGAAGAACACCTCTGGATTTACATTGGCTATTGGCTGATCCTCTCTCAGGTATCGCAGCATACCATAGCCCACGCCTTTGTGCGGCAACTTACTCAAAGTATCCTTCACCATTCTCACCTGATCAACGGCTGTTAAGTCAGGATCTACTGAGAGCAGCACCGGATATATGCTGGCAAACCACCCGATGGTTCTGGTGATATTCACCTCCACAATTTCCTCTCTGCCGTGGCCTTCCAGCGAAACCAGCAGGTCTTTTGACCCAAATACCTGATGATAGGCCTGCTGTAAGCCAGCCAACAGCAAATCATTCACATCTGTACCCAGGTACTCATGCACATCGATCTTCAAAGCATGACTCACTGACGCCTGCAGACTAGCCGATATACGCTTATAGGCTGATGCCTTGAATCCAGTTCTATCAGTTGCCGCCGCCAGGTATTGAATCTCTTTGCTGGCCAAAGACGCCCAGTAGTTCACTTCTTTTTCGCTGATTCCTTTGTCTGCATAGGTCTGTAATGCCTCTGCCCATTTTTGATAAGCATCAGTTTTTGCCGGTAGTTCAACTGGTTTTCCATTGCGCAACTGGAAATACAACGTCTGCAAATCTTCCATCAGTACCCGCATGGAGACCGTATCCATGATCAGGTGATGCGGGGCGATGAACAGTCGGTCGCCCGCTGGCATGCGGAACAGTGCAACCGGCATCAGTGGACCACTGGACAAATCTACCCCAGCCTGGATCGCCTCACACTGAGCAGTGATCAACGATGCGGCATCTTCCTCGTGCTCGTAATCGAACTCAGCTATGCTCACAGGTATGAAGTCTTTAATTGTCTGAGTCACCGCTCCATGCGCATCATTGACCTGGAAGGTTGCTCTCAACATGTCATGGTGAAGTTGTAAATGCGTCAATGCCTCGTTCAGTTCCGAGACGACCAGACGTTCATCACTGTGCAGCAGGATCGGGAAACTAAAGTACTCCCGGCGGGTAGATACACTTTTAAAGAAGGCATGTTGGATCGGTGTTAATTTCACCTCACCTACTACCTTTTCCTGACTTGAAACATTAGTAAACTGCCCGATGACCTTTGCAATAGACGAAATCGTCAAATGGTCATAGATATCTTTGACCCTTACCTGAAGAGCTTGTCTTTGGAGCAAGGAAGACAGCTGAATGGCTTTGATAGAATCTCCTCCCAGTTCAAAATAATTGTCATAGACCGAAATAGTTTCTTTGTTAAACACTTTTTGCCAGGCAGCCAGCAACTGCTTTTCGTTTGCTGTTAGTCCACGCTTCAGCTGTTGCACGTTCCCCTGACCCAGGTCTGAAATATCTGGCAAGGCATCGAAATCTACCTCCCCTGTCTCAGTGAGGGGGATCACGTCCACAAAAACATACCTCTGAGGTAGGTAATGAGTGGGAAAATGCGTTGATAGCGTGGCTTTTAGCGCCTTGATCAGTGGCTCATTAGCGTCTGTTGGGGCCGGCAGTGCTTTCCTGTCTATTTTACCATTGGCCGTAAGTGGTAATTGATCCAATACCACAAAATGCGTTGGCACCATGTAGATTGGCAACAGCGACCTCAAAGAATCGCGGATGGCTGCCGTTGCAGGCTCCTCGCCGTCATGCATGGTCAGGTAACCGCAAAGTTTGTCTTCGCCATCAAGGTCGGTAAATACTTCTACCACAGCGTCTTTCACACCAGGGAGCAAGTACAGTTTTTGCGCTATCTCTCCAAGTTCTATCCTGTGACCGTTGATCTTGACCTGGTTGTCCTTGCGACCATGGAACATGATCAGACCATCTTCGGTCCAGCTGGCGATGTCGCCTGTTTTATACATTCTTATTTCCGAGCGTCCATCGAAAATGTCGTAACCAAATACAGCAGCTGTTCTTTCAGGATCGTTGAAATAACCTCTACCCACACCGATACCAGAGACATATAAGTCTCCCTTGGTACCAATTGGGCACAACGCCATATTTTCATCTAAAACGTAAATCTTCAGGTTGGGCAATACCCGACCGATAGGAACAGACTCTGTGGACGGTGCTTTGTCCATGATGTAGTGCGTAATGTCATCGGAAGCTTCTGTAGGACCGTACGCATTCACCATCTTGATCTCAGGGTACACCGAGAACCATCGACTCACCAGACTCCCGGGTACTGCTTCTCCAGTTACCATCAAATAGGACAAATCAGCCAATTGGGCTTTGGCGGATGGGTTATTCTCCAATTCATCCATCAAAACGGACAGGTAGGAAGGTACCACCTCAAGGATTGACACGTTGTAGGTTTGAATGGCAGCTATAAATCGTGCAGGTTCCATGATCAGTAGTTTCTGCAACACAACCGTAGAACCTCCTTCCAGTAAAGCCACTAAAAACTGCCAGATGGAGATATCAAATGTCTGAGAGGCATTTTGTACAACGACACTATCGGAGTTGATCTCCAGGTCTTTGACTTTGGCCTGCAAGTGATTCAACATCCCTGCATGTTCAATCATGGCACCTTTTGGCTTGCCGGTAGAGCCCGAAGTATAAAGGATGTAAGCCAGATCGGATGGCGAATAGTCCAGTGACACATTGTCTTCAGACTGTTGAGACCAATCCAACCGATCGTACAATCCTGTATTCAACTGGAATGGTAGTTTATGATCTTCTTTTACCGGAAGATCCTGCTTCAAACTGTTCAACAGGTCCAGTTGTTGACAAACTGTAGAAGGCTGGAGTTCCTGATTTTCAACGGTCTTATTGACCTTGATCAAAACATCAAAACGGAACCTTGTCAATTCGTTTTCTATTTCACCCAGTTTGTCAGTGATCTCTATACTTTCTATGACCGGATAACGCTCCTGAAGCGCATTGAAAAATGCGTGATCTACGAATAAGTCGCTGTCCCAGTTGGTCTTTGCGGTTTGCACATCATGGTACTCATTGTAACCTTTCATCGAGCCTTCCAATGCGTCCTTCCTGGCATGATCCATCAGATCATCCAGGTAGATGACACCTGTTTCACCCAGTAAATCAATCGCATCGGTGATGACACGCTCCAAATACAGTGTATTGGGGAAATAGTGAATCACACTGCTACAAACCACCACGTCAAACTGATCTTCAGAAGACAGCCTGGATATTTCAATGGCAGAATAAGGTTGTACTGACACATGATCCAGGCCTTTTTCTTTGAGTTTGGCCCTGTTCTTTTCAATGATCACATCAGACAAATCCGTTGCCACGTAAGATTTGGTCTCAGGAGCCAAATTGAACATCACCAGTCCGTGACCACAGCCAATCTCCAGTACCCGCTCTTCTCCAGATAAATGTGGTGACAGTTTTGTCTTGAAATTGTCAACATACTCTTGCATCTCCGCTTTCGGGAATGGCGCGCCGGTGTAGCTGTTGTTCCAGCCATAGTCATTGATGCCATCATGACTGCTGGATTCCGCCACATGATTCCAGATATCCAGGAAATCGCGCTCCTTGGTGCTTTGCGCCACCGTTGGATCATATTGATCCAGCAGTATGACATGCTGTACCGACTCCTGATCCCATCGCAGGAAATCCGCTGTATCAAAAAAGGCACTTTCACTGATTAACAAGTTGACTTTGTTGGTTGCTGCCGCTGCTGCCTGCGCCTTGCGGGAATCGAAGGTTGTCAGATCAAAGCACGCTATCCCAGCGTCCTGCAGGGCAAGCATTGTGATACTCAGGTATAGGTCATCTCTCAACAATAACCCAACCACTGGATGATCAACAGCATTTTGAATGCCAGACTGTACAGCTGCTGACATGCTCAGCAGTTGCTGTTCAGTGATAGTACCTGCCTTGGTGTTGAAGGTATAGTCAGACGATTCGGTTCGGGCCGATTTGTCTGAGCTGCCATTCAAAGTTGCCAACAACGTTCCTAAGTTCAGGTCTTCCCGATAGCTGTCCTTTTCAGGGACGTCATCCGTACTAATAACCGACAAGGAAGGCACTACTTCCCTGATATCCTGCAATAATTTCTGATTGACGTAGGCCGAAGAAGTGATGAGGTATTCAGCTCCTGAATCAGCGAACAGCTCTATAATCCTGGCAGTTGGGTACTCTTCTGAAATCGGCAGATAAGCTCCTCCTGCTTTGAAAATTCCAAGAATTGCAGCAAGCATCATCGAGCTACGCTCCATCATCACAATGACCGGAGACTCTCTTTCCAGTCCACCGGAACGTAACTGATTGGCCAACTGGTTCGCTAGTTGGTTGAGATTTGCATAAGTCAGTTCCTGCGTGCCATCGGTAATCGCCATTTGTTCTGGCATTAACGATACCTGACGCTCAAAAATCTCGTGGAAGTTAATACCGGTCTCAAAAGCTTCATCCGTTTGATTGAACGATTCCAGCAATGCCTTTTCTTCCTCACTGATGATGACCGGATCAGGTAAACTATTTGCTACTGCTTCTTCCTTAACATCTGTCGTGTTCTGAGAGATTTCACGTTGCTGTTTGACGAGGAACGCCACCAACTCCACCTGATCATCTGTAGGTTGCCATATGCTCAGGGCAGCATCTCCAATGCTCTCTTGTTGGACCAGTTGATGTGCCAGATAGTCATGTCCGGCATTGCGTTCCACCAACTTCTGCAAACCACCATCCTGATGGTGAATTTGCAGTTGGCCATCTGCCTGCCAGCTTCCTACAGCACCTGTTTTGTACATTTTACCACCAGCATGAGCACTGAATGGGTCGTTTACCAATAGGTTAATCTTCGCTTCGGGATCATGATAGTAGCCGCGCGGCACACTGCCGCCTGCTAAATAGATCTCTCCTTTGACTCCCACTGCACAGTGATGCATCCCTGCGTCGAGGACGTAAACTTTTGTATTTGGCAAAATCTTCCCCGAGGAAAGTGCCCCACCTTCTGCAGCATCAGTAAGGGTGCGATGTGCCAAATCTTGTGTGGCTTCCGCAGGCCGGTAGGCGTGCAGTAATTTGACATTGGCAAAACGCCAAAACCAGCGATCAACCACAGACTGTGTCAACGGCTCGCCAGCAACCGCTACCGTAGAAAGACCCTCAAAATCATGGTCTTCTCCCAGCAGGTCAAAGGTATCTAGTAAGACATTCAGGTAAGAAGGCTTTACTTCCAGTGTAGTGATGGCATCCAGTTTCAACTGCGCAATCAACCGGACAGGATCATTCATTTGCTCTTGCGGACAAATGACTACCTGTCCACCCACCATGAGCACTGACAAGAATTGCCAGATTGAAGCATCAACGCCCTGTGAAGCATTTTGAAGCACCACACTTTCGGCATCCAATGCCAGATCCTGTGCTTTCACCCGCAGATAGTTCAGCATGCCACCATGCGCTACCGCTACGCCTGTTGACTGGCCTGTAGCATTGGTATTGTGCAACAGGTAAGCAAGGTTGTCTGGCGACACCGTCACCTCAGGAGCTTCGGAAGAGGATTCGTTGATATGGTTGATATCGAACAACCTCACCCATTCATCCACAGACAATTGAGACTGATCAAGACATATCAACGTTGTTTCGGGAAGTGCTTCCAGCAGGACACGGGCAAACTCCTCCGATAAATATTGCGCATTGATCAGCAGTGCAGCAGGACTGGTCCTGACCGCTATTTCTTGCAACTGCTGTATTGATAATGCTGTATCAACAGGGAAATAGGCACCGCCGGCCTTGAAAATCCCCAGCATGCTCCTGAGTGTATCTACCGAACGGTCACCATAAACCATCACCGATCCTTCGGAAGGCAAACCATTTGCTAATAGCAAGTTAGCCAGCCGGTTGGCGTAGTGATCCAACTCCTGATAAGTAAGCGATCTGTCCTCATCACGAACTGCGACACCTGTTGGACCAACTGCTACCTGACCGGCGAACTGCTCCATGAAAGTAGTCGCTGGACCAAAGTCCTGAGAAGTTTGATTGAACACCTCAAGGATTTGAGATTGCTCAGCATCCGTGACCAGGGAAATGTCGTCCAATGTGATCTCAGGCTGCGTAATCACCTGATCAATGATCAACTCCAGGTGATTGAGTACGGTCTTGAGCAGTGCTTCATCATATTCATACACATTGAATGTCAGGCGACAGCTTAGACTTTCTTTGGCATTAAAGACGACTCCCAGACCATAGTGAATGTCATCTTTCCCATCTACGTTTTCAACGCTGAAACTTAATCCGTCCAGTGTGGTATTTCCGTCAAAGTCCACGTCAAATTCCAGCAGGTGATCAAACATATTGGCCGCCAGTGGGGACATCTGCTGGATCTCCGCTAATGGATAATATTGGTATTCAAAACTTCGCAGTCCTACTTCAGCCACTTGCCCTATCAGCTCTCTGAACGTAGTACCTGCCTCCATTTTGACTCGCTGTGGCAAAGTATTGATGAATAATCCAAGTATCTGATCTACATCTTTGATTTCCGCCGGGCGACCGGAGAGCAGCCTGCCATAGACCACGTCATCAGTTGCATTATAGCGGCTGAGTAGCAAGCCCCAAATGGATTCTAACACCACATACAAGGTAGTGCCCGATGCTTGTGCCAATGTTCTCAGTGCAGTCAGTTTATCTGCTGATATCTCCGACTCCAGCCTGGCCGTTTCATACAACCCTTTTGGGTTCGCCTTCTTGCCTAACACAGATGCAGGCACCTCAAAGCCAGACAAATAGTCCTGCCAGAATGACTTAGCCTCATCGTAATCACGACTGCTGAGCCATTGAATGTATTCTTTAAACTGAGGTACTACCGGTAGTTCCGGCACCTCCTCAGATGATGACATCTTCAAATACAGGTTGATCACCTGCGCCGTCAGAATGCTCATACACCATGCATCCATCAAAATGTGGTGTTGGCTCCAGATCATCACACTCTCCTGATCTGACAACCTGAACATTGTTACATGGATCAAAGGCTCGTCGCCCAACACATCCATGCCACGCATCACGTCCTCACGCTTGTAATTGATGATATAACTACGTTGCTGACCTGCACTATATTGTATGAGGTCGATTACCTCAAAAGGCACCGTTCCCTCTTTATGAACGACCTGCAATGGCACCGATGCTTCATCAATCATGAAACTGGTACGGAGCATACCGTGTACTTTCACCAACTCATTGATGCATCTTTTCAGCAGCTCAAGGTCTATCGTGCCGGTAAACCTGGCATGAGACTGCAGGAAGTATGCCTCTGAAGAACTGTCATGCATATTGTGAAACAGCAACCCTTCCTGCGTAGGCGAAAGTGGATAAATGTCCTCCAGCGAGTGCTGCGCGCTCAATTGGTCTACTTCTTCCTGCGATAAGCCTTTGTAGGTGAAATCTGAAGGAGCAAAAGCAGTTTTCTCTGTCAAACGCTCCAAATTGGCTACATTCTTCAGCTCTGTGAGGTAATGATCCAGAAAATCCTGTGCCCCCTGATCGTTCATGAACTGCGAACGATAATTCAAAGTGACAGAGAACTGGCCGTCCTCCAGTGCAACAGTGACCATGAGTACCTGGCCGGCACCCATGCCTCCCACAGCAGTTTTCCCCACTGATTCTGATGCGATGGAGAATGTGTCATCCGAAAGTTCTGTTGGGACCTCTCCGTTGTAGTCAAAGTAAATTTCCGATGCTGGCAGCGTATTCAATTGACTCATCTCCGACTCAGCAGATGACAAGTACTTCAATATGCCAAAGTCTACCCCATCATTGGGTACACTGCGAACAGTTTCTTTGACCTGCCTTACCTGATCGGTCATTTGATCAGTACCTCCAATATCAATCAAAAGAGGATACGTACTGGTAAACCATCCGATGGTCCTTGTCAGGTTGACGTCAACGACCTCCTCCCTGCCATGCCCCTCAACTGAGATCATTACCTGATGAAGATTGAAAAGATGGGAGTACGTTCTGGCAAGGCCAAGCAGCAAAAGCTCATTGGTTGCTGCTTTCAGATGCTGCTGTGCCTGCTGCTGAAACGCTTTGCTATCCGCTTCAGAAAGCTGTGCAGACAGGGTCGCATAGTCTGCATCTGTAGTGTCTGGTCTCACAGATGGTTCCACCAGGTATTGGACGTTAGCTGACGTCAGCTCATGCCAATACTGTTGTACCTCCTCTGAAATACCATTTTTACGATAGGCAGCCAGGGCTTCGGACCACTTTTTGAAAGAGTCCGTTTTCATGGGGAGACTCAGTGGTTTGCCATCTCTGACCTGAAGATACAATACGCTGAAATCTTCCAGCAACACCCGCATGGAAATCGTATCCACGATTAGGTGATGAGGGGCAATTAAGATTCTATCACCATCCTTTAAGTGGAACAAGCCCACCCTCAGCAGAGGTCCTTTGGCCAGGTCAATGCCTGCCTGGATACGTTCTGCATTTTCTTTGAGTAGTGCTACTCCATCTTCTTCATGCTGGTAGTTGAAAACCTGAATACTCACAGGCATATGTTCCTGAATCACCTGCGAAACCGCTCCCTGCTCATCCCTGCTAAAAGTGGCCCTCAGCATGTCATGGTGCGTCTGCAAATAACTCACTACCTCCTCCAGGTGCCCCAAAGTAAGGCGTTCAGTGCTCTTGAGCAGTACCGGGAAGTTAAAATATCCTGACGTGTTGGTAGCCCTTTCAAAAAACTCAAGTTGAATGGGCGTCAATGGCACCTCTCCCGTCTCTTTCTCCTGACTGGATCCGGTTTTGAATTGACTGATCACCCTGGCCGTCTCTACGATGGTCAGGTTTTCATAAATGTCTTTTACCCGAACCTTGATGTTGTTTCGCTGCAGCAACGCAGATAACTGAATCGCCTTGATCGAATCTCCTCCCAGTTCAAAATAGTTGTCATAGATCGTGATAGACTCGTTATTGAAAATCTGCTGCCATGCTGAAAGGAGTTGTGTTTCTACTTCTGTCAACGTCCGTCGCAGCTGAGTGCCCCGGTCTCCTTTCGCAGATTGCTGAGGATCGGGAAGGGCCGCTTTGTCTACCTTGCCATTGGGTGTAAGTGGGATGGCATTGATGAAAATATATTGTGATGGCAACATATAACCCGGCAATAGCGCAGTCAGCTCTTGCCTGATTTTCTTGATCACGTTTTCATCTGAGTTGGTGGGTTTTGGTAATGCTTTCCTGTCAACTTTGCCATTGGCTGTCAGTGGCAGGCGTTCCATCACAACATAATGCGTCGGCACCATGTAAACCGGCAGCATCGATTTCAATGCATCGCGAATCACTGTGGTGGAAAAAGTTTCGCCCGGCTGTAGGGTCAGGTAACCACACAGCTTGTCCTCGCCGTCGTTGTCCTTAAAGACTTCTACAACTGATTCTTTTACTTCACTCAGCTTCCGGAGCTTTTGTTCTATCTCGCCCAACTCAATACGGTGACCATTGATCTTCACCTGATTGTCCTTACGACCATGGAACATGATTAGCCCATCAGCTGTCCAACTGGCAATATCACCTGTATTGTACATTCTGATGGGTGTCTCCGCCTGGAAGATATCCAGCCCGAAAACCTCAGCGGTTTTCTCCTTGTTGTTGAAATATCCCCTTCCTACCCCAATTCCTGAAACATACAAGTCTCCTTTCACACCTATCGGGCAGTGGTACTTGTTTTCATCCAGGATATAGATCTTCAGATTAGGAAGCACATGACCAATCGAAACTGCCTCTGTATCCGGCACCTTGTCCATGATGTAATGCGTGATGTCATCAGATGCTTCCGTAGGTCCATAGGCATTCACCATTTTGATATCGGGGTAGACCGAAAACCAGCGACCTACGAGAGGCTTTGGCAGTGCTTCTCCGGTAACCAGCAAGTAGGCAAGCGCCTCAAGATGGCTTTTGACACCTGGATTGTTCTCCAATTCATCCATCAAAACAGACAGGTAGGAGGGCACTACCTCGAGAATAGAAACATTATTTTCAGCAACTGCACTGATGAACCTGGCAGGGTCCATGATGAGTGGCTTCTGGAATACGACGGTGCTACCACCTTTCAGCAGTGCTACCAGGAATTGCCAGATAGAAATATCAAATGTCTGAGAGGCATTTTGTACCACTACGCTATCCGCAGTGAGCTCCAGGTCTTTGACTTTGGCGTAGAGGTGATTCAGCATACCATCGTGCTCAATCATGGCTCCTTTTGGCTTACCGGTAGAACCTGATGTGTAAAGTATGTAAGCGAGGTCTGAAGGAGCGTATTCTCCTCCCACATTCTCGTCAGAATGGGCAGACCAGTTGGACAGGTCATACAAGCCGGTGTCCAGATGGAAAGGCAATTGTTGATCTGCTTCCGGAATTTCATTGAGGGTATCCTTCTGGAGTAAGTTCAGCGGTGTGTAGACATCGGGAGCCGTTACCGTTTCATCGACACCTTCCTTGTTCACCTTAATGAGTACGTCATAACGATAGCGGGTCAACTCATTTTCAATGGTACCGAGTTTGTCGGTGATCTCGATGCTTTCAATGACCTTGTAGCGCTTTTGCAGGTCTTCAAAGAATGATTTATCTACAAAAAGGTCACTGTCCCAGTTGGTCTTCGCGGTTTTGACATCGTAATAGGAATTGTAGTTGCTCATAGAGCTTTCCAGGGCAGCTTTCTTTGCATGATACATCAGGTCATCCAGGTAGATGATACCGCGGTCTGCCAACTGATCGATAGAATCTTTAATCACCCGCTCCAGGTAGATAGTGTTGGGAAAATAGTGTGCCACACTACTTCAAACCACCGCATCAAATTTATTGGCTGATTGGACCTTCGCTACCTCGATGGCAGAATAAGGCTCCACGGAAACGTGGTCCAGGCCTCTTTCTTTTAGCTTGGCTCTGTTCTTTTCGATGATGACATCAGACAAGTCTGTGGCCACATATTCTTTGGTGTTGGGAGCCAGATTAAACATCACCAAACCATGTCCACAACCAATTTCCAGCACACGCTCTTTGCCGGACAGGTATCCTGACATCTTCTCCTTGAAGTTATCAACGTATTCCACCATTTCCGCCTCGGTAAATGGCTCACCGGTATAACTATTGTTCCAGCCATAGTCATTGATATCGGTGTGACTGCTCTCAGCCACGTGGTTCCAGATATCGAGGAAGTCCCGTTCTTTGGTACTCTGCGAAACTGTAGGATCATATTGATCCAGAATCAAAACCTCTTTCAGACCATCCTGATCCCATCTCAGAAAATCGGCTGCATCAATCATCGCACCTTCACTGATCAGGCAATCTATCTCATGTTCTTCTACCACTTTGCTGCTATCCGAATAGGTATCAAAAGCGGCCATCAGTTGATATTGGATGCCCAAATCCTGCAGTGCCATCAGTGCAATACATTGATAGTAATCGTTTTTCAGCAAGATACCGACCGAGGTTACCTTACCTGCATTGCCAATTTTTTCTTTCAAATAAGCCACCTGACCCAGCAGTACTGACTCATCTATGAGATCAACCTGATCGCTGCCGGGACTTGTCGCAAATTGGTATTGATTTCCTTGTTTTCTATCTACTTTTCCAGCCTCTCCCTTGAGTGCAGAAAGCAAAAAACTGGTATTTAGTCCTGCCTGTACCTGTGCTTTTGCTGCAAAATCGTCAACAGTAAGGACGTGCAGAGACGGTACTTCCTGCTGGATGGCATATAGGAGGTTACTGTCGACAAAAGCTGCCGAAGTCAGCAAATACTTCGATTGTGAATCGGCGAAGAGCTCTACAATTCTCGCCAGCGGATATTCTTCTGAAATGGGCAGGTAAGCCCCTCCTGCTTTGAAAATTCCCAGAATAGTTGTCAGCATCATAGAGGAACGCTCCATCATCACAATGACTGGCGCTTCGTGGGTAAGCCCACAAGACAATAGCTGATGCGCTACCTGATTGGCACGCGCGTTCAATTCCCCATAAGTCAGGTTCATGTTGCCGTCGGTGATCGCCAACTTGTCTGGATTGGTCAGTACCTGGCGTTCAAAAATCTCGTGGAAATTGACATCTGTATCAAAGTCTATGTCAGTCTCATTGAAGGAAGCAAGTAAACGCTTTTCATCTTCGCTAATGACTTTAACTGCCTCAGAATGGGTTTCTTCTTCGGCTTGACGATCTTCAACAGTAACTTCTTCCTCCTCTTCTCTTACGAGGTAGGCAATCAATTGTGTATTGGCCTCCTGATCTTCCCAGGGCTTCAATATAGCGTTGTTGACAGATGGCTGGTCAATCAGGTGCTTCTCTATTTCCCCCAACTCAATCCGATAACCATTGATCTGAATCTGATCGTCTCTGCGACCATGGAAAATAATGTTGCCCTGCTCATCCCATTCTGCCAAATCACCCGTCATGTACATCTTGCTGCCGGGCTGAGTGGGATCATCTACAAACTTCTGGGCAGTCAATGACTCATTGAAAAGGTATCCTCTTGCGACACCATCTCCACCAATGGCAATTTCCCCAACAATACCCCGGGGTAGCAGCAGGCCTGCCTCATCCACAATGTAAATTCGTTCGTTGTGGAGCGGTTTTCCAATCATCAATCGCTCATCTGGCTGAATGACCGTATTGGTACTATAAATGGTACACTCAGTCGGTCCATAACCATTCAATATTGTCGGAACTCCCAGGCTTTCCAGCGCTTCAAAAGTTTTGGCGGAAATGATTTCCCCACCAAGCAACAGCACGCGAAGGATGCGCAGGGCTTCCCACGAGTCTTCCTCCAGCAAGAGGCTCAAATGAGACGGAGTCAGCTGCAGGAATGTTGGTTGCTCATCAGCAATGAGACGGAGAAGGTCATCGCCTTTTCCTGCCACTTTTTCTGAAACCAGTAATACCCTGGCCCCCACTGACAAGCTGAAAACCAGCTCCATGACAGAGATGTCAAAAGTAAATTTCGACATGGCTACCACCTTGTCGTCACTACTGATGGAAAACCTGCTTTTTAAGTTCTGCTGTAAGGCCATCAGGCTGCCATGCTCAATCATCACTCCCTTGGGTTTGCCAGTGGAACCTGAAGTAAACATAACGTAAGCAAGCTGCGACTGCTCAATGTCCAAACCTGGATTGCCATCGGGTAATTCGCCCTCCTCCTGTGACAATACCTGGTTGATGGAGACGGTAATCAACCGATCATGGGCCGATACCGTAGTGGCATTCTCCGTATCCAACAACACAAGATCCAGTTTGGCATTCTCAATGAAATACTCCCTCCTTCTGGCAGGATCCATGGGATCAATGGGCACATAGGCCGCACCCGCCTTGAGAATCCCTAAAATCCCCGCAACCATCAACTCTGACCGGTTGATGCAAAGGCCTATCAGCTTATCTGGTTTTACCTCGTGATGAGTCAATAAATAATGCGCTATCCGATTGGCGTCTGCGTTGACTTGCTCAAAAGTAAACGTCCCGTTTTCTCCAATCAAAGCAATTCTATCCGGGCCTGCAGCGACTTGCGCTTCAAACAACGATATGACAGACGGAACAGGAATGTCCATCTTTTCTGCGATGCTAAAACCCGAAAGCAACTCCTCACGTTCCACTCCGGTAACGATTTCCAAATGACCGATGGCCACCATTTCGTCCTGTAAGACCTGTTCAATGAGACCTTTGTAGTGATCTGCCATACGACTGACTTTGTGACGGTCATACAGTGACTCATTGTACTCATACTTGAACTGTATTTTTTCCCGGAAATTGATCTCCAGCACAAAATCATAGTTGGTATAGGCAGATTCCTGAACATCTGAGATCTCAAATTGTCCATCCACCTTCTCCTCGTCCTCATTGACTTTTACTTCCGGGTAGTTTTCGAAAACCAATATGTGATCAAAAAGGCCTTCTTCAGTAAACCGGTTATTAGCCTGAATTCTGCCTAGCGGATAATAGCTGTGAGGCAGACTTTGTTGAAAACCTTCCCGGTATTGCTCCAGTAAGTCTGAAAAGGAAGCTGCAGAGTCGTATTGAATCCTGACCGGTATCGTATTGATAAATACACCAACCATAGAAGCGATCCCAGGTATTTCTGTGGGCCTGCCGGAAACTACTGAACCGAAGATCAGGTCTTCTCTAGCATTGTACCTGTTCATTAAAACGCCCCAAATACATTGCAGGACTCCGTTGATCGTCGTGTTGTATTTTTTCGAAAGTGCAATCAGCTTTTGTGTCCTGGCGATATCCAGCTGAAAGATCTCTTTGGCAAACACCGGATCTCCCGGTGTCTTCTGGTCTTTGGTTAGCGGGGTGAGGCTTTGGATACTCTCATAGCCTTCAATGTAGTTATTCCAGTAATTTTTGGTTTCCTCTTCTGGCTTTTTGGCAAGCCAGGCAACGTAGTTTTTAAATCGCTGGGTTTCCGGCAGATTGACGGTTTGTTTCCTCAACCCTCCATTATAGATCCTGGCAAAGTCATGAAAAATGATGGGCATCGACCATCCATCCATGATGATATGGTGCCATGACCAGATCAGTTCATAGGTCACGTGATCAGTCTGGATCAGATGCACACGCATCAAAGAGTCATTCTTCAGGTCAAATCGGTTGCGTTCATTACTCGTCTTAGAAGCATCGACATAATGTCCTTGTTTCACAGGAGGCAGGTCCCGGATATCTTCATATTTGAAGGCAACTTTCCTTTCTTTCAATACAACCTGCAAAGGAATTTTTGTTTCTTCATATACAAAGGCCGTACGCAGAATTTCGTACCTGGCTACTACACGATTAAAGCTTTCTTCAAACAGCTGCAGATCAATATTTCCAATCAGTTTACAGGAAAACTGCTCTATATAGGGTGAAGAGGTATCATCGTAAATAGAATGGAACAACATCCCTTCCTGAATGGGAGACAGTTGATAGATGTCTTCTATATTTTCTTTATTTTTCATTAAAGCGGACTTAATTCAAACTCCCTGCTGTGTGATGGACCATTGATGGTTTAAAGGTCAATGAAGTCAGCAGGATTGAGCGTGTGATATGATAAATATTAGTTGATACAGGTACTTAATCGAATAATCCTTTGATGGCATCCAGTTCATCCAGCGAAAGCTCGTCGTAGCTCAAATCACTAGGTGTCAATTCTTTCTGTTCGTACTCAGCGCAGAAGCGCACCAGTTTTTCAATTTCGGCTTTACAGGTCGCCCACCACTTTTCTATGACCGAGGCATCAAACAAATGTGGATTGAAGGTCAGTTCAAGCACCAGCTTTCCATGCTCCACTTTCCCCGTTACCTCAAAGTCAAACGCCCTGTTGCTATTCTTGCTCCTGAGTGCTCCAACTTGTCTCGTTGATACATCAAACAGCATTTCTGAGTTTAGGTCATCTACTGTGCCCAGGTAATTGAATCTGATCTGAGGTTTTTGACCGATTGGCGCGTCTAGCTGATCCCTCAATAGCAACAGGTTATAGGCCAAACTATTGCTATCAGCTTTCCTCAAAGACTCTTTGATTGACTTGATTTGATGTGCGCGATCCCCTGATTCAACCAATTCCAATACCACAGGGTGTTCCTGATTAAACCAGCCGATCGTTCTTTTGATATTCACATCTCTGATAGCTACATCACGTCCGAATGACTCAATCATGACAGATAGCTCCGGGCGACCAAATTGAGTATGTGTGGCTGCGAGCATACCGCTCAAGATCAGGTCTGTCGTATTGGTATTGAAAGGGATGTTTGCTTTTTCCAGCAACTGACTGGTGTCTTCTTCGCTCAATTCCACCGAAATGACCTTAGCATCCTGGTAGGTATCTGCCGTCCCATTGGAGACAGGGTGTATGAAGGATGCAACCTGATCAGCTACCGTTCGCCAGTATGGCAAAGCTTCATTGACCGAATCCTTCATAGATTCAGCCTGTAGCTGATTGGCCCAGTACTTGAATGAATGCGTCTTCAGTGGTAACTCAAAAGGCTCACCTTTGAGATGCTGTCTTAACAATCTGTCAATGTCTTCCAGTAAGATCATCCATGAAAATACATCAATGATGAGGTGATGGACCACAATCAACAGCTGGTCATTGGTCCCCGTACGGAAGTGTATTAATTTCATCAACGGACCTCTTTCCAGGTCCAGGCTGGCCTGTGCCTTGTTGGCATGATCCAGTATTTCACTCTCAGATGCCGCGTCTGTCACATCAACTGCCAATGGATAATCCAACGACTGATTGACCTGAAGTACACCATCATCTTGCTGATGAAACGTGATCCTGAGTGCGTCATGGTGCTGCTGAAGCTCCTGAAAGACTGCTGTGATTGCTGAGGTTTCCATCTCACCCTTAAAGTGAAGCATCACAGACATGTTATGGTGTTGTTGATCCACTAAAACCCTATCGAAAAACGCTTTCTGAATAGGAGTAAGCGGAATCTCTCCCGTGACTGCCGATTGGTCTGCAGGTGTTTTCAATGTTTGCAACAGCAGTGCCTGTTCAGCTAAAATGGGCGCACCAAAGATGTCTTTCACTTCCATTTTATATCCTTTCTTATACAAATCAGAAGCAATCTGAATGGCGTTGATGGAATCTCCTCCTACATCAAAGAAGTTGTCCGATAAGCTCACATTGGCCAGTCCCAGCACAGACTGCCAGGTCTCTGACAAGATCTTTTCCAAATCTGACTTTCGTTCATTCGGCGAAGCGGAATCTTCCTCAGCCACCTCAGGTTTTCTCAGCGCTTTGCGATCGACTTTGCCATTGGCTGTAAGTGGGAAGCTATCCAACTCCACCAGGGTTCCGGGAATCATATACCCCGGCAGTAGTTTGGTGAGCCCCAATTTGATCGTATCTGCTGTAGTGTCTGATTCATCAGGCACATAGAAACCACATAAAAATGACTCATCCTGATGATTCTCAAAGACTTTGACCACACTCTCTTTGACCAGCTCCAAAGAACTCATCGCAGCTTCAATCTCACCCAACTCTATCCTGTGGCCTTTGATCTTGACCTGATAATCCTTTCGGCCAAAAATCTCCAGTACACCATTGGGCAATACTCGTCCAAAGTCTCCTGTCTTGTACATTCTACGTGACTCGCCTTCCACTAAAGGATCATTCAGAAATACGCTGTTGGTTTTCTCTGTGTCGTTCAGGTAACCTCTGCCAACGCCTACTCCAGATACGCATATCTCACCTTTCACGCCTACGGGACATTGGTTCAAATGCTCGTCCAGGATATAAATATTGGTGTTTCGTATGGGGAAACCGATTGGCACTCTTTCACTTTCAATGGGCTTGTCAGCGATGAAGTGCGTGATATCGTCAGAAGCCTCTGTTGGTCCATACGCATTGACCACAGGGATGCCAGGGAACATATCCAACCATCGGTTAACCGTCTCCGGCTTCACAATTTCACCGGTGACCATCAGGTAACTCAGTTGGCCGAACACCTGAATGTTCATCGCTTCAATGGCGTCTAGCAAAGCCATGAGGTAGGAAGGCACCAACTCCAGAATCGTCACCTGATCTTCAGTTAGCCTTTCACAGAAACTGATCGGATCCAGGATGGTTTCTTTGTCATAAACGACAGTTGTACCTCCTTTGAGCAACGCCACGAACATCTGCCAGACAGAAATATCAAAAGTCAATGATGCGGTCTGGGCAACGATACTCTCATTCGTCAGCTGCAGGTCGTCTACTTTGGCGTACAGGTGATTCATCATACCCCGGTGCTCTACCATGGCACCCTTAGGCTTTCCGGTAGAACCAGAAGTGAAGATCACATAAGCCAGTTCTCCCTCAGCAATTGATACATCAAGGTTGACGTCAGTGTAAGCGCTCTGCAATGCCAGGTCGTCAACAAATACTACCTTCGACCATTGCGACAAATGCTGTTGCAACTCCTCATCCACCCCATGTAATTCGGTCACCACCAGAGGCACCTGGCCATATTCAGTTAATATAGATTTGATACGTTCCCCAGGATACTCCTTGTCAAGCGGAATGTAGGCGTGTCCACACTTCCAGATCGCCAGAATGGTGATCAACGTCAATTCGCTTCTGTCGAGTAGAATAGCAATCAGCGAGTTACCGGCAGCATCGTCTCCGAGTTGCGCCTGTATCAACCTTGCCAGCTGATTGGCCCTGCGGTTAAGTTCACCATAAGTGAGCGTGGCCTCTTTGGAGATCACCGCTACTTTTTCAGGCTGATGCAGTGCCAATTGCTCAATCTGCTGATGTAGTAACGCCGACTCCTCTGTTGTAACAGCGTTGTCATTCAGCTGATCCAATAACTGAATTTCCTCCTCCAGCAACATCGGATGATCAGCAATTGGTTTATCTGGATTTGCAACCAGTGTTTCGGCAAGCAGCTCAAAGTGGGCCACCAATGTCTGTATCTGATGCGCCTCAAAAATGTCATTGTTATAAACGATGTTCAGCACGAGTTCATCTCCGTTTTCGAAGAAGGACAGGTTCATGTCCAGTTGGCTGACGTTTTTCGCCATGTTCAATGGCTTCAGCGACAACTGATTGGCTGACTTCGATGGTTCCATCGCTGTCACGTAGTTTTGCAGCTCTATCAAAATGTCAAAAATCGGTGAACGGCTGATATCCCTCCGTGGCTTGAGGTCTTCGATGACCATGTCAAAAGGATATTCCTGATTTGCCATGGCATTGAGGGTATTTTCCTTCACTTTGGCCAGCAGCGAGCGGAATGTTTCTCCCGTCTCAATCTTATTGCGCAATGCCACCGTATTGAGGTAAAAACCGATCTGATTTTCCAGGTTCAGGTTTTCGCGCCCGGCAATGGATGTTCCCAGCGTGATATCGGTCAATGCTGTGTAGCGATTTACCAGGGAATTGAAAACTGCTACCAGGCTCATGAACAAGCTCACCTCATTTTCTCTGCTACAGCGATTGATAGCGGCCGAAAACTCTTTGGAGAACGTGAAAGATTGCGTCCCTCCCTGGTTGGTGAAGACGGCAGGTCTCCTTTTGTACAGTGGTAAATCTACCACAGGAATGTCACCTTCCAGCTGCTGTGCCCAGAATGCTTTATGCGATTCAAAGTCACCGTTTTCAATGAGACCATTCTGCCATTCGGCGAAATCTTTGTAATGGATATTCAACGCTGGCAGTACCTCTTCAGAAACACCCGCAATTTGGTGATAGAGTGCATCAATGTCTTTCAGGAACACATTTCCTGACCAGCCATCTGAAATAATGTGGTGTACGCTGTAGAGGAATATAAAGCGATCTGCCGCCAATTGAATCAATAGTGGATCGAACAGCGGCCCTTTTTCCAGGTCGAAACCAATTTGCTCACGTTCTTTCAAGATAGCCGATACTGCCTCGTCTTGATTCACGGAATCGCTTAAGTCCTCAAACCCAACTTCAAACGAAGCCGAAATCTGATCGTGAATCACTTGTACTGGTGCGCCATCAACAACCTTAAATGTAGTTCTCAAACTCTCATGCCGATCGGTCAACGCATTAATAGCCAACCCAAATTGATCTACGTCCAGCGCATCGTGAATTTCAACTCCACCGTGCTCGGTATAAGCTGCCGCGCCTTCACCAATTTGCGAAAGCACCCAAATACGCTTCTGCGCATGGGATAGAGGGTAATGTGCCTTTTGCCCGGCCTGCGGGATACCGTCAAATGCATCCTGTTTGTCCTGCTGAAGGATTTCAGCCATCTGCTCGATGGTAGGATGATTAAAGACATCTCTGAGACTGATTTTGAAGTTCAGTTCTTTGTGAATCAGGGAAACCAGTCTGGTAGCTTTCAAAGAATGACCACCAATCTCGAAGAAACTGTCTGTGATACTGATCAATTCCTTGTCCAGAATTCTCTTCCACAATCCCAATAATGCCTCTTCCTTGCTGTTGCGGGGCGCTTTTACTTTGCGACTACCCGCTACTGCCATACCAGCCAGCACTTTACGGTCTATCTTGCCATTCCTGTTGAGCGGCATGGCTGCCACCTGATACAATTCCGACGGGATCATGTACTCAGGAATAGTCCCTGCCAGCGTAGCCCTAATGGTATCTTGTGTTATTTTTTGGTGCTCCTTCAAGGTGTAAAAACCAGTGAGATAAGTAGTACCTTCCGCATCTTTCGATGCCAGCACCACCGCTTCGCTGATGTCATTGATCTTTAGCAGGCTGTGCTCAATTTCGCCCAGCTCAATGCGATAACCCCTGATCTTGGTCTGAAAATCCTTACGCCCGTAAAACTCCAGCGTGCCATCGTGATTGAACTTCCCGATGTCACCCGTTTTGTATATCTGATAGACACTACCTTCCTCAACAGCGTTCTTGATGAACGCCTGTGCTGTTTTTTCCTGATTATTGATGTATCCGCTACCAACGGCGATACCTGTGACACAGATTTCACCCTTCACACCTACAGGACATATTTTGTTAGACTCATCGAGTATGTAGATCCTTGTATTCTGGATAGGCGACCCAATGCTCACACGTTCTCCTGTAGGTAGTTCATCCATGATGAAGTGTGTGATATCATCGGATGCTTCCGTAGGTCCATAAGCATTGACCAGCGGAATCTGCTGATACCTCTCAAACCACTCCCTTGCCAGGTTTTTGGTCAATTCCTCACCGGTGACCACCAGGTATTTGAGGTGTTTCGTCCACACTATTTCCTGGTTTTCCTGTGCAATGAGAAAAATCTCCGTGAGATAAGAAGGGACCAGCTGTAAAATTGTCGGCTGGTCTGTTGATACCTGACGAATGAACTGCTCACAATCTCTCACCAGTTCATTGGAATAGATGGAGACCTTCCCTCCTGTCAGCAGACAAGAGAAAAACTGCCAGACGGAGATATCGAAACTATGTGACGCATTCTGAATGATGACGCTGTCCGCATCCATCTGTAAATCGTTGATTTTAGCATACAGGTGATTGATCATTCCCAGGTGCCGCACTCCTGCTCCTTTAGGTCTGCCTGTAGAACCTGAAGTATAAATGACGTATGCCAGATCTTCCGCATGGATCGGGGACGGATTGAATACCGGCTCCAACTGTCCGATGTACTTATAATCATATTGATACTTGTAGCGACCTTCAACGGCAGGTTGTGACAGGCTACGATCGTATTTTAAGACTGTATCGTACCTAAAAAGGCTCAGTTCGTTCTCTATGGTATAGATTTTTTCTGAGTGCGTTACTTCGGCGATACCTGAAATGTCTAATCTGAGGTCGTCAAAATACCTCCTCGCCACAAACAATTCATCTTCCCATACTGTCTTGGTTTGTAAACCTTTTCCTTCGTTTTCATTTTCAAATGCTTTCAATGAAGTAATCAATCCTTCCTTTTGGTCGAGGTCCATGACGTCTCCCACGAAGATGATTCCTTCGTCGGACAGTAGGTTGGTACACTTCTTCAGTACTTTTCGCAGGTAATTGAGGCCATTGAAGTTCTGAATGACACTATTGATGATGATCAGGTCAAAATCCTGTTCGGCTACCTGATCGATTTCGTGTGCATACAGGTTGGCCAGCGCAATGTTGGAAATCTTCTTTTCTTCAATAATAGCGGCATTCTTTTCCAGAATCACCGATGAAAGGTCGGTACCGACGTACTTTTTCACCAAAGGTGCCACCCTAAACATCGTAATTCCCGAGGCACAACCAATTTCCAGCACTTTGCTTTCTTTATTGACGAAGCCTTTGACCTTTTGATAAGTATTTTCCCGGTACTCGGCCATTTCTTCTTTCGGGATTGGCTTACCGGTATAACTACTGATCCAACCTCCACCTTCTATTTCATCAGTCGCTGTCTCACCGATGTATTCCCAGAGTTCCTTTTTCATAGACTCATTGAGCGGCTCTTCCTCATTGTAGATGTCCTTGCTATCCACGCACAAGAAGTGATCAAGCGACTGTGCACTCCATTGCAACTGATTGGACTTGTTCAAATATTTTGTACCACTGATCAACACCCGAATCCCGGCATCCTCTGCCATGAACTTCAGCCTGTTCACCGGAAGTTCGCCATCCAGTGGAATGTAAGCCATGCCTGATTTCCAGGCTGCCAGGATACTCATGACCATCTCCGGACTTCTCTCACACATGATCCCCACGATACTACCTTCCGCATCCGGAATAGCTCGTAAAAAGTTGGAGATTCTATCGACACCTTCGCCCAATTCAGCATAAGAAACCGAGCGATTTCCAAACTGAATGGCGGTCTTTTTGCCGTGCGCCTGAATATGCTGTTCTACCAGCTCAACAATGGAAATATCTTCGGGATAAAAGCCCTCACGATAAGGTAGCTGTTGGATGATTTCTTCGGCGGAACGTAAGTTGATATCACGCAATTTCGCAGCGCTATCCTGCAATGCCATGGACAGATAGGACTCCAGTTCAGCGATGAAATCCAGTGCCTGCTGCTGCTCAAACAAGTCTGTGTTATACTGTAATTTCAGTTCGAGGTGTTGGTCTTTGCGGTAGAATACATAACTCAGGTCATAGATACTGACCCGCTCTTCCACATCAATGGGCTGAACAGGCATACTTTCCAATTCGGTATCGGCATTCATTTCTGCCAATTCGTCAAACTGATGTACTTCTACCAACACGTCAAAAATCGGTGATCGGCTCAGGTCTCTTTCCAGATCCAGGTCATCAACGAGTTTATCAAAAGGATATTCTTCATTTTTGAAGCTGTCGAGGATCATTTCCTTGCCTGCATCGTGAAACGCTTTGAAACTCAGTTCCTGATTGACCTCCTGTCGCAATGCCAGCGTATTGACGAAGAAGCCGATGAGGTCTTCCAGTTCGCTCTTTCCTCTTCCTGCCACGGCAGTACCCAAAATGATGTCTTTCTGGCCGGTCTTTTTGAAGAAAAACAGATAAACCGCAGCCATTAAAGTAATGAACAAGGTAGACTCATTCTCCTTAATGGACTCCTCCACTTTTTCCGTCAGGTCCTGAGAGAACTGATGTACCAGCGTCTGACCGTTAAATGACTGTTTGGCTGGTCGTTCCTGCTTGTAAGGCAGCTCCAGTTTGGGCAACTCCCCATTGAGTTGATCGACCCAGTAAGCTTTCTGCGCGTCCAGCTGGCCTTTCTCCAGCAAGTTATTTTGCCATGCAGCATAATCTTTATAGCTGGTAGTCAATGGCGCAGTTTCTACTGGCTGCCCATTGCTCAACGCCGTATAATTCGCGATGATTTCATTTTCAAAAACGCCTCTGGACCATCCATCTGAGATGATGTGATGGATCGCCAGGAAGAATATCACTTCACCTTCAGCCGTTTTGTAGACCGTCGCCTTGAACAACGGCCCAGACTCAAGATCGAATGGCTGTTCAAGGGATTCATTCATCAGGTCATAAACGCCCTGATCAGATTGTCCGACTGACAAATCCACATAGGCCAATTTAAAACCGAGTGCCTCTGGTGTGTTGACTTTCTGATAAGGCACTCCATCCACTACCTCGATGGTCGTACGGAGGCTTTCGTGTCGGTTAACAACCGCTTTGATGGCAGTTTCAAGCAGGTTAACGTCTGTATCTTTCGGGAAGGTATAAGCCCCATAAACATTATATGCTGTCTGCTTCTCCTCCATCTGGTACAGGATCCAAAGTCGTCTTTGGGCATGAGACAATTCATAATGCGATCGCTCCTCCACCGTAGGTATCGATTGATAAATGGCTTTATCTCCCTTGTCAATCTCATCTGCCAATTGCCTGATGGTAGGGAACAGGAACAACTGCTTCATCTCCAGCTTCACGCCGAAATGCTGCTGCACTCTGATGCTTACCTGATTGGCCAACAGGGAGTATCCACCAATTCTAAAGAAGTTTTCATTGGTACCAATTTCATCTGCGACCTGCAGTACACTTTGCCAAATCTCCAGCAGTTGACGCTCAGTCTCCGTTTTGGGGAGAGATTTTTGCGTAACTGAATCATCCTGAATGTTCTCTGTACCAATTTCAGACAGTTTCTTCCGATCTATTTTCCCATTAGGAGTCAATGGAAGCTCGTCCAAAGCAATGACAATCTGTGGCACCATGTATTCAGGGAGTTCATCTGCCAGCTGCTGCTGAATGATACTATCAGTGATATGTTCCCCTTTCCTGAAGACGATGAATGCCGTCAAAAACTGATCTTCTCCCAGGTCGCTCTCATTGAC
>ERZ1740068.360-NODE-360-length-24536-cov-19.668968_pt1 | contig 24536 bp, 18 predicted proteins | sample MGYA00581735_ERZ1740068 | MGnify/ENA primary metagenome ERZ1740068 (study PRJEB43018, sample SAMN04849740) | marine metagenome | isolation source: floating plastic debris | place: Pacific Ocean | collected 2008-08-30 | study: EMG produced TPA metagenomics...
TTAATTGCTTCTTTTGCTTCCTTTGCTAAAGTTAATGAATATGGTTTTATTGAAACACCATATTTTTCTGTTAAAAACGGAAAAATTATCCGTACAATTGAACCATATTTTTTAACAACAGAAAAAGAATATGAATACAATATTGCACCTGGTGATACAAAGTTTGATCGTACAGATACAATTTTAGAAAAATATGTGCCTGTTCGTTATCAGCAAGATTTCAATATTTGTAAACGTGAAGATGTAGATTTTATTGCAATTTCTCCAATTCAAGTTATTTCTGCTGCAACTGCATTAATTCCTTTCATTGAGCATGATGATGCCAACCGTGCTTTAATGGGTTCAAATATGCAAAGACAATCTGTTCCTTTACTTTTCCCTAGAAAACCAATCGTTGGGACAGGTTTAGAACCTCAAATTGCTGTGGAATCAGGTATGGTAGTAATCAGTTATGTAACTGGATATGTAACTTTTGTTTCTTCAACAGAAGTTAGAATTAAATCTAATGATGGTTTAGAGACAGTTTATGGATTACAAAAATATACTAGATCAAATCAAGACACTTGTATTAATCAAAGACCTATTGTCTGGCCTGGTGAATTTGTTTATTCTGGTCAAATTATTGCTGATGGTCCCAGTACAAATGATGGTGAATTAGCTCTAGGACAAAACATACTAATTGCTTATATGCCATGGGAAGGTTATAACTATGAAGATGCAATTTTAATTAGTCAACGTTTGGTCTTTGATGATCTTTTTACTTCTATCCATATTGAAAAACACGATTTAGAAGTTCGTCAAACAAAAGCAGGACCAGAAGAGATTAGACGAAACATTCCATATGTTTCTGAACAATCAATTAGACATTTAGACGAAACGGGAATTATCTATAAAGGTGCAAAAGTAAAACCTGGAGATATTTTAGTTGGTAAAGTAACTCCAATTGGAGAATCTGAACAATTACCAGAAGGTCGATTATTAAAAGCAATTTTCGGTGCCAAAGCTCAAGATTTAAGAGACACTTCTCTTCGTGTTCCAAACGGTGGTGGTGGTCGTGTAATTGATATTCGTATTTTTACAAGAGAAAATGGGGATGATATTCCTACGGGAACAATTTGTATTGTTCGTATTTTCTTAGCTCAAATACGTAAAGTTCAGGTTGGTGATAAAATGGCCGGCCGTCATGGTAATAAAGGTATTATCTCAAAAATTTTACCAAAACAAGATATGCCATTCTTACCAGATGGAACACCAATTGATATTATTCTAAATCCTTTAGGTATTCCATCACGTATGAATGTTGGGCAAATTTATGAATGTCTTTTAGGTTTGGCAGGTGAAAAATTAAACACTCGATTCAAAGTATTACCTTTTGATGAAATGTTTGGATCAAATGCGTCACGAGTATTAATTCTTGAAAAATTAAAAGAAATTTCTACAGTGACAAAAACAAATTGGTTATTTAATGAAAAATTCCCAGGCCGTTTCCAATTGCGTGATGGTAGAACGGGAACATTCTTTGATAACCCTATTACTGTTGGACGATCTTATATGTTGAAATTAATTCATCTTGTAGATGATAAAATTCATGCAAGATCGACAGGCCCTTATTCTTTAATCACACAACAACCTTTGGGTGGTCGATCAAGAAATGGTGGGCAGCGTTTTGGTGAGATGGAAGTATGGGCTTTAGAGGCATTTGGTGCCGCTTACACTTTACAAGAATTGTTAACGGTAAAATCAGATGACATTCAAGGTCGAAACCAAACCTTAGATGCAATTATTCGAGGTCATTCAATTCCACAACCTGGCATTCCTGAATCCTTCCGAGTTTTAATTCGTGAATTGCATTCTATTGGTATTGATATTGAGACATTTAAGGTTTGTCAAAATCAAATTGGAACATTTAAAGCCCATGAGATTGATTTAATGTCTACCAATTTTAACACAATTAAACGAAGTAATTTTTTCTCAAGAGAAGATAATTAATTTTCATAGAATAAGTAAACAATAAAATTTTTGAAATTTAAAAAAAAAATGAATACAAAAAAATTCGACTTTATAAAGATAAATATTGCTTCACCTGAAACTATTAGAAAATGGGGGCAAAGAACATTACCTGATGGTCAAATTGTAGGCGAAGTTTTAAGTTCTGAAACAATAAACTACAGAACTTTTAAACCAGAAATTGATGGCTTATTTTGTGAAAGAATTTTTGGTCCTATTAAAAGTTGGGAATGTTATTGCGGTAAATACAAACTAGTTCGAAGCCCTGGCTTTGTTTGTGAACGTTGTGGGGTCGAATTAACTGAATCCCGAGTTAGGCGTCACAGAATGGGTTATATTGAATTATCTTACCCAATTATTCATATTTGGTATTTACATTCACAACCTAGTTATATTTCGCTATTATTAAATCAGCCTTTGAAAGAATTAGATAAAATTACATATTTTTATGAAGATGATCCTGAAACAGAAGCAAAAGAAGATTATGTAGCTTCTTCATCCAAATTTAGATTAGGGGTTGAAAAAATACGTCAAGATTTAAAGAATCTAGATTTAAAAGAGCAATTAGCTAAAATCCGTAATTTTCCAATGCGAATTAAAGAACCATTTCCTGAAGATGGAATAAAACGTGCTTTTTCGACAAAATATGTTTTATACGGTGCAAAAACCGCAAATAAAGAATTAAAACAATTACGTGTAATTGAACATTTTTATGCAACTAAATCAAAACCAGAATGGATGGTTCTTACTGTTTTACCCGTAATACCACCTGGTTTGAGACCCATGGTTCAATTAGATGGTGGTCGTTTTGCCACTTCAGATTTGAACGAATTATACCGTCGAGTTATTACAAGAAATAATCGTTTAATTAAATTAATTGAAATTTATGCACCAGATATTATTGTAAATAATGAAAAACGTATGCTTCAAGAAGCGGTAGATACATTAATTGATAATGGCCGTCGTGGGAAAGAAGCTGTAAATATTAATAACCGTCCTTTAAAATCTTTAGCTGATGTTATTGAAGGAAAACAAGGTCGTTTTAGACAAAATTTATTAGGAAAACGTGTTGATTATTCTGGCCGATCGGTTATTATTGTTGGTCCAACTTTACAATTACATCAATGTGGTTTGCCGTATGAAATTGCAATTGAATTATTCCAGCCTTTTATTGTTCATGAACTGATTTATTTAGGATATGCAACAAATTTGAAAGGTGCAAAAAAAATCATCCACAAAAACAAGCTAATCACTTGGAAATTATTGGAAAAGATAATTGAAAATCACCCTATTCTTTTAAATCGAGCACCGACTTTACACCGTTTAGGTATTCAAGCTTTTGAACCTATTTTAGTAGATGGTCGAGCAATTCAATTGCACCCATTAGTCTGTCCAGCTTTTAATGCAGATTTTGATGGTGATCAAATGGCTGTCCATTTACCTTTATCGTTTGAAGCTCAATCTGAAGCACGATTATTGATGTTAGCTCCGAATAATTTCCTATCTCCGGCTACAGGCCAACCAATTTTATCACCAAGTCAAGATATGGTTATTGGTTGTTATTATTTAACAACTACAAATATAACGAATTTAAAAAATTCAAATCATTACTTTGCTTCGTTAGATGATGTTTTATTGGCATTAGATCGTGAAATTGTCGATTTACATGCTTCAATTTGGGTTCGCCATTCTGTTGAAATTCCAACAAATGAAGAATTTAAAGTAAAGAATTTACCGGATGGATCTACATTAAAAGTTTCTTCACAGTATCAAATTCATTTAGATACGGATGATTCAGTAATCAGTTCTTTTATTAGAACTACACCGGGTCGAGTTTTAATGAATAAAACAATTATGAATGTATTAGATAAAGAAACAATTTCTCAATCACATGGATAAAAAATTTACTTATAAAAATCAAACTATTGATAAAAAACAACTGCGTAAAATTATTTTATGGGCATTTACTAATTATGGAATTACTACAGTTTCTAATTTAGTAGATACATTAAAAACTTTAGGGTTTTACTACGCTACTCAAGCGGGTTTATCACTAAGTTTAGAAGATTTAAAAATTCCTCCAGAAAAAGCTCAAACCTTAAAAAAAGCATATGAATCAACAAATATTTTTAATGCAAATGTTGAACGAGCTGAATTAACAGAAATTGAACGATTTCAACAGGTAATCAATACTTGGAACCAAACAAGCGAGGATTTAAAAAATCAAGTTATTGACTACTTTCGAAAAACTGATCCTTTAAATTCTATCTATATCATGGCCTTCTCTGGTGCGCGAGGAAATATTTCTCAAGTACGTCAATTAGTAGGTATGCGTGGCTTAATGGCAGATCCAAACGGTGAAATTATTGACTTGCCAATTACTGCCAACTTTAGGGAAGGTTTAAAAATTACAGATTATCTAATTTCTTCTTTTGGTGCACGAAAAGGATTAGTTGATACGGCGCTAAAAACCGCCGATTCTGGTTATTTAACTCGACGATTGGTTGATGTAGCACAAGATATTATTATTCGAGAAATGGATTGTGGAACGAAACGTGGCATCCATCTTCAAATTACAGACTCAAATTTGATAAATGAGCAACTAATTGGACGAATTTTAGCAGAAGATTTAGTCTTAAGTAAAGATCTTGTGTTTAAAAAAGGACAAGAACTAAGTTTTGAAATTACTGATAAATTAATACCACATACACCCTTTAATATTTATGTTTATTCGTCACTGACTTGTATGTCAGTGCGATCAATTTGCCAAAAATGTTATGGTTGGAATTTAGCTACTAATAAGCTTGTTCAATTAGGTGAAGCTGTAGGGGTTCTAGCAGCTCAATCTATTGGTGAACCAGGCACACAATTAACAATGCGTACTTTCCATACAGGTGGTGTTTTTACAGGTTCATTTGGTAATCAAATTCGTGCACAAGCTTCAGGTCAAGTTATTTTTTCAAAGCAATTAAAATTACTTTTATTTAGAACAGATCTTGGTAAAAAAGCTTATTTAACACAAAATTCTGGTGAGATTTATTTAAAAACATATAAAAATGAAATTTTAACTATTGCAATCCAAAGCGATACGATTTTATTCATTGAAAATTATTCGTACGTTAAATCTAATTTTTTAATTGGTGAACTTTCTTCGAAAAAAGAAACAAAAGCTCTCGCAACCAAAGAATTAAAAGCAACAAACTCGGGTGAAATTTATCTTGATCCAAAATATTTTTCTAACAATAATATTAATCAAAATGATAGTTCAGGAATTTTATGGTTATTTACAGGGAATCTGTACAAAATTCCTTATAGTAGTTATTTCAATTTAGAAGAAAATAGAATTATACTAAAAAACCAGGCTTTTTTACAAACAAAAATTAGTTCAAAAATTTCTGGAAAGCTTTCTTTCTTAACAAGTGATAAAAATAACTTTGAAACAAGATTAAAGATTAGTTCAAAAGAAAATATTTTAAATTGTTTAAAATTGTATAAAGATAACTTTGAATCTAATAATAATTATAAAAAATATTTTTTAGAGCTTTTTGATTTACCACTTAATCTTTTGTTGTTTGCAAATAAGAATTTTATGAGTTCTGAATTAATTGGACAAAGTTTTTTAAACCAAAACAATTTTATTTGGAATCAAGAAAATATTACATATTATCAATCTCAAATTTATTCAAAGCACAAAAAATTATTACCAATACTTAATTCTAAACCACCTGTTTTAGATAATGGTTATATTCTTAATGTGGCTTTAAATCAAAAAATAAATTCTTTAAATTTAACAAAAATTGCTGATAAAAGTATTACAATTATAGATTTTTGCCAAAAACAAATTCATAAAAAATCTCTAAAATCCTTTAGTTTTGAACAATTAAAAGGTTTTGCGGATCAAAAAAACTTTATTTTGTATCCAGGTGAACAATTAATTGAAAACTATAGTGTTACAGTACCTTGTTTAGTAAGTAAACAAGTTAAAGAAGGAAGTTTAGTTTTTTGTGTGCATGCTTTAGAATTTTATAGACTACCTAAGTATGAAGAAAATTTAAAAGACTTAAATTTAACTTTAAATTTAACAAAACAATTTTTGCCACTATTAAAAAGAAAAAGTAGTAAAAAAACATTATCTTTAGATTTAATTGTTAAAAATAATGATATCAATGCTTCTTTCCCTAATAGTAATCAAATTTTTGGTAATGTAAATTTCTTCAATAAAAATTCTGAAAAAATGGTTTTTGCATTCCAGAAAGAAGAAATAATTAATTTAGCTAATTATGAAAATTCTATTTCTGAAGAAGAACAATTAAAATTAAATTTAGTTGTGAAAAACAATGAAAGCATTAAAGAAGGAACTACACTTGGACACTATGAATTGTTAAGTTTTAGTAATCAACGTATAAAAAACTGGAAATTACGACAAAATGATAATCTTTATTTATTCTTAACAACTGAAAATGATTACCATCAAATTTTTACCGAGACAAGTCAATTTAATCTTAAAAAAGGTGATTTTGTTTTTAAAAATAATAAATTAAATACAAATCTTTTAAGTGGTATTTCAGGCCAAGTTGAAGAAATAAATGGTTCTTCGTTAACGATAAGAAAAGCCTATCCATCTTTATTTTCAAAAGGAACATTCTTATTTGTTGCAAACAATGATTTTGTATACAAAAACAAAACATTAGGATTATTCTTGTTTGAGAAAACAACAACAGGGGATATTGTACAGGGTTTACCTAAAGTTGAAGAAATTTTGGAAGCACGAAAAATATCAAGCAAGGGTCGTCTTTCTAAAGACTTTGGATTATTCTTATACAACTTAACTTATTTTGTTACTCTACGACAAAACCAACAAGTTTTACCTGGGGAAAAAAGAAAAGTTGTTAAATTTTTCCAAGTTTTACTGTTAACAAAAAATGGGATTCGTGTTTATCGTCGTTTACAGAATACTACAAAAAATTTAGAAAGAGGTGATTTTATCCAACTAAATTTCCCAATTTTAAGTGGAATAAATTTACATAAATTGCTTTATAATTACTATAAATATTTTTCTAGCTTTAATTCAATTTATGAAACTTGTTACCGTAGTTTAAGAAAAATTCAAGTATTAATTGTTAGTTCAATTCAACAAGTTTATGAATCTCAAGGTGTATCAATTTCTGATAAACACATTGAGCTAATTGTTCGACAAATGAGCTCAAAAGTCCAAGTTGCAAACCAAGGGAAAACAGCATTACGATGTGGTGATATCATTGATTTAGAAAATGTTCGTTATGTTAATGAGTCTTTACATTATTTTAAAGAACCAATTGCAGCATACGTACCTATTTTGAATGGTATTACAAGAGCTTCCTTAAAAACAGATAGCTTTATTTCAGCCGCAAGTTTCCAAGAAACAACTAAAGTATTAACGGAATCTGCAATTGAAGGAAAAATGGACTGGCTTCGTGGTTTAAAAGAAAATGTTATTGTTGGTAGATTAATCCCTGCTGGAACTGGCTTTAATATTTATAATAGTTTATCTACAAAAAAGAACCTTTCTTTACCATTTTCAGTTAAAAAATAAAGGTTTAAGTGGAAGAAATCAAAAAATTATGTTACAATAAACAAAAAAAAAAGGATATTTATGGCTACAATTCATTTAGCCCAATTAGCAAAAGCTAGTGTCCATTTAGGACACAAAACTTCAGGTTGGAATCCTAAAATGTTTCCATTTATTTACACAGAAAGAAACGGAATCCACATTTTAGATTTAGTACAAACTGCAAAACTTTTAACACAAGCTGGTGATTTTTTACAAACAGCAGCAGAAAATAACAAAAAGTTTTTATTTGTTGGAACAAAAAAACAGGCTGCTTCAATTGTTAGTCAAGAAGCAAAGCGTTCAAAAAGTTTTTATGTAAATCACCGCTGGTTAGGCGGAATGTTAACAAATTGGGAAACAATTAAATTACGTATTGATCAAATGATTGCTTTAGAAGAGCAAGAAGCAAATGGTACATTAGATAAACTTCCTAAAAAAGAATCTGCAAAAAAACGAAAAGAATTAGAAAATTTACGTTTACACCTAGGTGGAATTCGTGGAATGGATGGCCGTCCAGATGTGATGATTGTAATTGATCAACAAAAAGAAATTACAGCTGTTCGTGAAGCAATTACATTAAATATTCCCATTGTAAGTCTGTTAGACACAAATTGTGATCCAGATTTAGTCGATATTCCAATTCCTGCAAATGATGATACTATCAGTTCTGTAAAATACATTTTAGAATATTTAGCAGATCGTATTGCTTATGGTTATGAAGTTCAATCAAATACAGATAATAATTTAAAAGAAAAACAAACAAATGAGTATTCAAATTAGCCCACAAACAGTAAAAGAATTGCGTGAAAAAACTGGCGCAGGTATGATGAATTGTAAAAAAGCCTTAGAACAAAGTGAAGGTGATTTTGATAAAGCAATGGAAGCCTTACGCCAAAAAGGTCTAGCTTCTGCTGAAAAGAAATCGGCTCGAGCTGTAAGTGAAGGTATTATTGATTCTTATATTCATACAGGAAGCAAAATTGGTGTTTTATTAGAAATAAACTGTGAAACAGATTTTGTTGCTCGTCGAGAAGAATTTAAAGAATTATCACGTATGATTGCAATGCAAGTTGCAGCTTATCCAAGTGTTAATTATGTTAGTTATGACGATATTCCTGAGTCTGTAATTGAAGAAGAACGTAAAATTGAAATGGGTAAAGAAGATTTACAAAGCAAGCCTGAAGAAATTCGATCTAAAATTGTTGAAGGGCGTATTGAAAAATTATTCAAAACTCAAACATTATTAGATCAACCATATATGAAAGATGGTAGTATTACAGTTGATGAACTTGTAAAACAAAATATTGCGACATTGGGTGAAAATATTCAAGTTAGTCGTTTCACTAGATTTACATTAGGTGAATAAAGAAGGCTTTAGGTATTTTTAAATCTAATTTTTCTTTACTTTCTAGTATAATTTCTAAAGGAAAGAGAAATCTATTCAATATTTGATTTGAATAAAGGAAAAACTTTTTTTCAATTATGTATATCAATACTTTATCATTAGCTGAAGTTGAAGTAGGTAAACACTTTTACTGGTACTTAAGCGATGAATTAACAGTTCATGGTCAAGTTTTAATTGTAAGTTGGTTTGTTCTATTATTGGTAATTTCTTTCTCAATCTTAGGAACTCAAAAAATTGAGCAAATTCCTCAAGGTTGGCAGAATTTCATGGAATTCGTTGTTGAATTCATTGAAGATATTGCCAAGAACCAATTAGGACCAACATACTATAAACCATGGTTACCTTTTATTGGAACGTTATTCCTGTTTATTTTTGGTTGTAACTGGGCTGGTGCACTAATCCCGTGGAAATTAATTACATTACCCGAGGGTGAGTTAGCAGCTCCAACAAACGACATCAATACAACAGTAGCGTTATCTTTGTTAGTTTCTCTAACATACTTCTATGCTGGTTTACAAAAGAAAGGTTTAGGATACTTTAAACGTTATTTAGAGCCAACACCTGTTCTTTTACCAATTAATATCTTAGAAGATTTTACAAAGCCATTGTCTTTAAGTTTCCGTCTTTTCGGTAACATTTTGGCTGATGAATTAACTGTTTCTGTATTAACAATGTTAGTTCCATTAATTATTCCTTTACCAATTATGGTATTAGGGGTTTTTGCAAGTAGTATTCAAGCATTAATTTTTTCAACATTAGCAGCGGCTTATATTGCTGAAGCTATTGAATAAAATACTTGAAATTTTTACTTTTTTAAAGACATTTTAAAACAATTGAAACTTGTTAATTTTTAAGAAAAAACTTTTTAAAACTATTAATAACAAATTATGGACGCAATTATCTCTGCTTCTTCTGTTATTGCAGCTGGTCTTTCTGTAGGTTTAGCTGCGATTGGTCCTGGTATTGGTCAAGGTACTGCAGCTGGTCAAGCTGTAGAAGGTATCGCTCGTCAACCAGAAGCTGAAAACAAAATCCGTGGTACTTTACTTTTAAGTTTAGCCTTCATGGAAGCCTTAACTATTTATGGTTTAGTAGTTGCTCTTTCTTTATTATTCGCGAACCCATTTAGCTAATTCGCTAAAATACCAAGACGTATATGATACATGAATTTTTTCATGTTTCAATAATTCAACGTCTTGGTATTTTTATAAATAAGAATTAAGAGGAAAATTAATAACTTTATATGATTAATCTAATAAATCTATATTTAGCTGCAGAAGAAAAGACTGGTGGCTTATTTGATTTTGATGGTACAGTTCTTGTTATTGGTTTACAAACTGTAATTCTTTCTGCAATCTTAAAATCGATTTTATTCAATCCTCTTTTAGATGCAATTGAAGAACGTACAAAATATGTAAATAGTAACTTAATTAAAGCATCAGAAATTTTAAAAGAAGCTGAAACAATTCTTGTGGAATATGAAACAGGTGTTGCTTTAGCACGATACCAAACTGAAAATGAAATTATTGAGTTTAAAAAATTATTTGTTGAATTATTCACTTTTGAATTAGAGTTCAACCAATATGTTTTAGACAATTTAATCAATAAATATACAAACGATTTGTACATTGAAAAAGAAAGAACCATTTCAGTTTTATTGGATGACCTAACATCTCTTTCAAATTTAATCTACCAAAAATTAGGTTTACGTTAAAAGTTCAAACTTTTAACAATATTAAATTCAATGTAGGATAATAAAACATGTTTCAAAATATTATGATTTTAGCTGAAGCTGAAAGAAGTTTCGGCTTTAATTTTGATCTTCTGGAATCTGGTGTTGTTAACCTTGCCATTTTAATCACTTTACTTTTCTTTGTTGGTCGTGATTTCTTAAGTTCAAACTTATCAGGCCGTCAAGATACAATTGTTAGTGAAATTAAAAATGCTGATGACAAATTAAATCAAGCTTTAGAACGTTTGCAAGAAGCAAAAAATCAAGCAACGCAAGCCAATTTAATTTATCAAGAAATTAATGCGAAAGCATTAAATGAAAAGTTAACGTCTTTAGATGAAGATTATCAAAATACACAACAAAAAATTATTCGTCAATGTAAAAATGGCTTTACTGTAATGAATGTTCGAAAATTAGATGTTTTAACAGATATTAAGAATGATATTACAACGAATGCAATTTATGCAGTGATTAAAGACTTAGAGAATAATTTCTCAACAGCAGATCACGAACGTTTAATTAATGAACGTATTAGTCTGATTAAAGGAATGGCATAATGAAAACAGTTATTGAATCAAAAGTAGCAACTCCATATGCCGAAGCTTTAATCCAGGCAGCGAAAAGTACAAACAAAGTAGATATTATTATTAAAGATTTAGTAACAATTATTTCTTTATTTAAAAAATATCCTGTGTTACGTTTGTATTTAGAACATCCGTTAGTTGCATTAGCTGACAAACAAACAGCAGCAAAAAAAGTTTTTTCAAGCTTTGTGGATACAGTTACAATTAACTTCTTGTTAGTTTTAATTGAAAAAAATCGAATTAGTTGTATTGATGCAATTATTAAGAAATTTACTAGTTCTTTAAGTGATTCTATGAAAATTTCAATTGCACGTGTAACATCAGCAGTTCCTTTAACTGATGCACAAAAAGAAAGCTTATTAGTAAGCTTAAAAGACTACTGCAATGCTACAGAAGTAAAATTATTATGTTCTGTAGATAGTGAAATTTTAGCGGGTTTAAAAGTCCAAGTAAATTCACAAGTTTTAGATTTAAGTGTTGAAGGCCAAATGAAAAATTTAATTAAATATTTTGGTTTAGGCATTCAATTATCTTAATTTATTTATTTTAACGAATAAATATGAAATTAGTTCATTTAAACTCTTATAGAAAAATATAAAAAAGTTAATCTTTATGTCTATGCAACCGCTTCGACCAGACGAGATCAGTGCTTTTATTAAAGATCAAATTGTAAATTTTGAATCAGGCCCTGATTTACGTAATGTTGGTACCGTTTTACAAGTAGGTGATGGTATTGCTCGTATTTATGGTTTAGACAATGTAATGGCCGGTGAATTATTAGAATTCGCAGATGGTACAATTGGTATTGCTTTAAACTTAGAAAATGATAATGTTGGTGCTGTAATTATGGGTGACGGCCGTGCGATTTTAGAAGGTACAGAAGTTACTGCTACTGGTCGTATTGCACAAATTCCTGTAGGTGAAGCATTATTAGGTCGTTTAGTAGATCCATTAGTGAATCCATTAGATGGTCAAGGCGCTTTAAACACTACAGAAAGTCGTTTAATTGAATCTATGGCTCCTGGTATTATTTCACGTAAATCTGTATGTGAACCTTTACAAACAGGTATTACAGCAATTGATTCTATGATTCCAATTGGCCGTGGACAACGTGAATTAATTATTGGTGATCGTCAAACAGGTAAAACATCAATTGCTTTAGATACGATTATTAACCAAAAATCAGAAGATGTAGTTTGTGTATACGTAGCAATCGGTCAAAAGGCTTCTTCGGTAGCTCAAGCTGTAGAATTATTAAAGAGTAAAGGTGCATTAGATTACACAGTAATCGTAGCGGCAAACGCAGATGAATCGGCAACTCTTCAATATATTGCTCCATATACAGGTGCTGCAATTGCTGAATACTTCATGTATAAAGGTAAAGCAACATTAGTAATTTATGATGATTTAACAAAGCAAGCGCAAGCTTACCGTCAAATGTCATTATTATTACGTCGTCCTCCAGGTCGTGAAGCTTTCCCAGGTGATGTATTCTACTTACATTCTCGTTTATTAGAGCGTGCTGCAAAGTTAAGTGATGAATTAGGTTCAGGTAGTATGACTGCTTTACCAATCATTGAAACACAAGCAGGTGATGTATCAGCATATATTCCTACAAATGTAATTTCAATTACAGATGGTCAGATTTTCTTATCTGGTGATTTATTTAACTCAGGTATTCGTCCTGCAGTAAATGTAGGTATTTCTGTATCACGTGTAGGTTCAGCAGCTCAAATTAAAGCAATGAAAAAAGTTGCGGGTAAATTAAAGTTAGAATTAGCACAATTCACAGAATTAGAAGCGTTCTCACAATTTGCTTCTGACTTAGATCCTGCTACACAAGCTCAATTAGCTCGTGGTACTCGTTTACGTGAAATCTTAAAGCAAGCTCAAAATTCTCCATATCCTGTAGAAGAGCAAGTAGTAATTATTTACGCAGGTACAAATGGTTATTTAGATGACTTAGAAGTAAGTGATGTAAACCCTTACTTAACACGCTTATTAGATTACTTACGTACATCGAAGCCTGAATTCAGTAAAACTGTTCGTGAGCAAAAAGCAATGAATGAAGAAGCTGAACAAATCTTAAAGCAATCGATCGATACAGTTAAGGAAGATTTTAAAGCAGCAAAAGTTTAATATAATTAGTTTATAATTAATTTTTATTAAACTTTTATGATTACAGACTCTCAAATCTTAATTGCATTGTCAATTGCGTTAGTAGCTGGACTTTTAGCAATTCGCTTAGGTTCAACACTTTATTTATAAGATGATTAAGGAGTAAGCTTTTCTACGTAATCCGTAAAAAGTTTACTCCTTAATATTATTTGTTTTATCTTAAATTATTTTATTATTTATTTATTTTTATTATGACAGATCAAGTTAAAAAGAAGACTGACATCCCAGTATTTCCATTTACTGCTATTGTTGGTCAGGAAGAAATGAAATTAGCCTTACAACTAAACGTTATTGATCCTAAAATTGGTGGTGTAATGATTATGGGTGATCGTGGAACTGGAAAATCGACTACAATTCGTGCTTTAGCAGATTTATTACCTGAAATTGAATGTGTTAAAGATGATCCCTTTAATTCTCACCCAACCGATTTTGAATTAATGAGTAGTGAAGTTCGTCAACAAATCGACAAAGGTGACGATATTGAATTAGGAGCAATTAAAATTCCTATGATTGATTTACCTCTGGGTGCTACCGAAGATCGTGTTTGTGGAACAATTGATATTGAAAAAGCATTAACTGAAGGTGTAAAAGCATTTGAACCTGGTTTATTAGCAAAAGCTAATCGTGGTATTTTATATGTGGATGAAGTAAATTTATTAGATGATCACCTAGTTGATATCTTATTAGATTCTGCAGCTTCAGGCTGGAATACTGTTGAACGTGAAGGTATTTCAGTTCGTCATCCAGCTCGTTTCGTACTAGTAGGATCAGGTAACCCAGAAGAAGGTGAATTGCGTCCTCAATTACTTGATCGTTTTGGTATGCACGCAGAAATTCGTACTGTAAAAGAACCAAATTTACGTGTTCAAATTGTTCAAGAACGTACTGCTTTTGATCAAGATCCACAACAATGGTTATCACAGTATCAAGAAAAGCAAGATGAACTGAAAGGTCGTATTATTGAAGCGCAAAACCGTTTAGCAGCAACTACACTAGAATATGATTTACGTGTTAAAATTTCTGAAGTTTGTAGTGAACTTGATGTTGATGGTTTACGTGGTGATATTGTAGTAAACCGTGCAGCAAAAGCTTTTACAGCTTTTGACGGTCGTACAGAAGTAACTGTGGATGATATTAGTAAAATCATTGTTTTATGTTTACGACACCGTTTACGTAAAGATCCATTAGAATCAATTGATTCAGGTTTTAAAGTTCGTCAAACTTTTAACGAAATTTTTGAAATTGAAGAAGATTAAAAAATTGAAATTGAAGAAGTTTAAACTTCTTCAATTTCAATTTTTTTTTGTTTCTCAAATTAGGCCTAGTAGGATTCGAACCTACATCAGAAACTTAGAAGGTTTCTGTCCTAATCCCTTAGACGATAGGCCCTTCTGATAATGGGCGGTACAGGATTTGAACCTGTGACCCTCTGCTTGTAAGGCAGACGCTCTACCACTGAGCTAACCGCCCTCATCCTTACAAAAGATATTATCCGATAAAAAGTATAAAACACGCAAGTTTAGCGTAAAAAGGTTTAACGGTTGACAAAATTACTAATATAATTGAAACTAGTCTTAGACTTAAACATTAGCTAGTATAGCTCAACTGGCAGAGCAGCTGATTTGTAATCAGCAGGTTGGGGGTTCAAGTCCTCTTACTAGCTATTATTAAAATTAAATAAAAAAGGTAGTCTTAGAAAAAACTTCTAAGACTACTCTTTTTATTTAATTTTTAAAAATTAAGCTTGGTTTAAGTTTTCAACAAGATCTACAGCATCTTTTACTACAAATACTTGACTACCTTCATCATCTGGAATTTTTACTTTAAACGTTTGTTCAAAAGAAATTACTAATTCTACAAGATCTAAAGAATCTGCACCTAAGTCTTTAACAAAATCAGATTCTAACGTAATTTCTGATTTTTCTAAATATAATTTTTTCGCTGTTAAATCTTGAATTTGTTCAAAGATTTCTTCTCTTGATAATGCCATAATGCTTTATTTATTTAGTTAAATAGTTATAAGATTTAAAAGAATGCAATAGGAAAACCTATTCCACTCTTCTTAAATTTAAGTATAACATAGTTTTTATTAAACAAATCATTTCTTGTATATTTATAACATCTAAGGAATAAATTGGGATTTTTTGTGCTTTAATTTCATTTAAAAAACTTTGATTTTCTTCAAAATATTTTTGGGGCCCTAACACTAAATTAGCTTCATTTAATTTAGTTGTTAAAGAATAATTAAGGTATTTACCTAGATTTAATGTTTCAAATAATTTTGAAGAAAGACAATAACAATAAATTTTAAATGGTTTTTCATTAGAAATACCAGCCTTAAAACCTTTTTTCAAGCTTCGTTTCCAACTTTCTTTGCTATTATTATTTACTAAAGGATTCAAAGTTTGGGTATTTCTCCAATTTTTTTGCGGAGTTACAGCACTTAAATCATACTCACGTTGCGTTTTAATTTTCAAATTATTTATTTGAGTTCTTGTCCTTACTTGTCCTGTACTATCTTTTTCTTGAAGCAATAAATCTACAGATTTGCCAATATTATTGTGTACAGTCCATTCATCTCGATCTGAAACTTCAAGCGCAATATCAAAAGATGAATTCATGCGACGTTCTAGGATGCTTTTTTGGCTTCCACGTCTTTTTGCTTCGTCATCACTCAATGTAACATATTGAAGGCCACCGATTAGTTCTACTAGAACAGGATTTCGAATTAAGTTTGATAGCGTTGTTCCATGAACAGTTCCAATTAGCTGAACACCACGTTCAGCAATAGTTCGAGCTGCTAAAACTTCTAATTCTGTACTAATTTCATCAATAATGATAACTTCAGGCATATGATTTTCAACAGCTTCAAGCATAATATTATGCTGGAATTTTGACTTTTTAACTTGCATACGACGAGCTCGCCCTAAACTTGAATGTGGAATATTACTGTCACCAGCAATTTCATTTGAAGTATCGATTATAATAACTCGCTTGCCAAATTCATCAGATAAAACTCGTGCCATTTCACGAATGATTGTTGTTTTACCAACACCTGGTTTACCAAGTATAAGGAAGGACTTTTCTTCATTTAAATAATCTCTAATGAAACTAATTGGTCCTAAAATTGATCGACCAACTCGACATGTTAGACCAATGATTAATCCTTCTCGATTGCAAATACAGCTAATTCTATGAAGAGTTTTTTCAATCCCTGCTCGGTTATCATCATTAAATTTTCCGATGTGTCGGACAATGTAATCTAAATCTTGCCATGAAACATTCCTTTTTGAAATATATTCAGTTCGATTTAAGAAGCGTGCTTCAGCACGCTTCCCTAAGTCTAGAACAATTTCTAAAACTTCATGTTTGTTTGGATGGTTATCTAAAATTAATTTAATATCTGACGGAAAGATATTAAATAGCTTTTTTAAGTCAGTAGAATTGTTTAAATCAACATTATTCATAATAAATTTAAGTAAATAGTTTTGAAAATCGTAAATAAGAGTTATAATAGTATATGAAAACTCATTTTAGAATATCTTACTCTATTCAAACAGAATGAGAGTTTCAGATTGACATGAAAAAGTAATTATCTCCCTTATATTAGGAGAAGTAACGTGACAATAGAAACAAAAGAACAAAATAAAGTTCGTGTTATTGTTGATCGTGACGTAGTAGAAACAAGTTTTGAAAAATGGGCAAAGCCTGGCCATTTCTCTCGAACTTTAGCGAAAGGTCCGAAAACAACAACTTGGATTTGGAATTTACATGCGGATGCACACGATTTCGACTTACAAGCAAAGTCTTTAGAAGACGTATCGCGTAAAGTCTTTAGTGCACACTTTGGCCAATTAGCTATTATTTTCTTATGGTTAAGTGGTATGCATTTCCATGGTGCATATTTCTCAAATTACTCTGCTTGGTTAACTAATCCGACTGCAATTAAGCCAAGTGCACAAGTAGTTTGGCCAATTGTTGGTCAAGAAGTGTTAAACGGTGACGTAGGTGGTAATTTCTCAGGTGTACAAATTACATCAGGTTTCTTCCAATTATGGAGATCTGAAGGTATTACAAACGAAGTAGAATTATATTGGACAGCCATTGGCGGTTTAATCATGTCTGGTTTAATGTTGTTTGCAGGTTGGTTCCATTACCACAAAGCAGCACCAAAACTAGAATGGTTCCAAAATGCAGAATCAATGTTAAACCACCATTTAACAGGTTTATTAGGTTTAGGTTGTTTATCTTGGTCAGGACACCAAATTCATATTGCATTACCAATCAACAAATTATTGGATGCAGGTGTTGCGCCACAAGAAATTCCTTTACCACATGAATTCTTAGTTAATCGTACCTTAATGGCTCAATTATACCCAAGTTTTGAAAAAGGTTTAGCACCTTTCTTTGGTGGTAACTGGAGTGAATACTCTGATTTCTTAACATTTAAGGGTGGTTTAAACCCAGTTACAGGTAGTTTATGGTTAAGTGATACAGCTCACCACCATTTAGCTTTATCTGTTTTATTCCTTTTTGCTGGTCACATGTACCGTACAAACTTCGGTATTGGTCACAGTATGAAAGAAATTTTAGAAGCACACAAAGGTCCTTTCACTGGTGAAGGTCATAAAGGTCTATATGAAGTTTTAACAACTTCATGGCATGCTCAATTAGCAATTAACCTTGCAATGGTAGGTTCATTAAGTATCTTAGTAGCTCACCACATGTATGCAATGCCACCATACCCATATATTGCAATTGATTATGCAACACAATTATCATTATTTACACATCACATGTGGATTGGTGGTTTCTGTGTAGTAGGTGCAGCAGCACACGCATCAATCTTTATGGTACGTGACTATGATCCAAAAATGAATTATAACAATTTATTAGATCGTGTAATTCGACACCGTGATGCGATTATTTCGCATTTAAATTGGGTTTGTATTTTCTTAGGTGTACATAGTTTTGGTTTATATATCCACAACGATACAATGCGTGCATTAGGTCGTTCTCAAGATATGTTCTCAGATACAGCAATTTCTTTACAACCTGTATTTGCTAAAGCAATTCAAAACTTCCATTTATTAGCACCAGGAACAACAGCTCCAAATGCTTTAACAACTGCAAGTTATGCTTTTGGTGGTGATACTGTTTCTATCGGAAACAAGATTGCAATGATGCCAATTGAATTAGGTACGGCTGACTTTATGGTTCACCATATTCATGCCTTCACAATTCACGTAACTGTGTTAATTCTTTTAAAAGGTACTTTATTTGCTCGTAACTCGAAGTTAATTCCAGATAAAGCAAATTTAGGTTTCCGATTCCCATGTGATGGTCCAGGTCGTGGCGGTACATGTCAGGTTTCTGGTTGGGATCACGTTTTCTTAGGTTTATTCTGGATGTATAACTCAATCTCAGTTGTAATTTTCCACTTCAGCTGGAAAATGCAATCAGATGTATGGGGTACTGTAAGTCCTACAGGTGCTGTTTCGCATATTACTGCTGGTAATTTTGCTAAGAGTGCAATTACAATTAACGGTTGGTTACGTGATTTCTTATGGTCACAAGCATCACAAGTTATTCAATCATATGGTTCTGCTTTATCAGCGTATGGTTTAATTTTCTTAGGTGCACACTTTATTTGGGCATTTAGTTTAATGTTCTTATTCAGTGGTCGTGGTTACTGGCAAGAATTAATTGAATCAGTAGTATGGGCACACAACAAACTAAAAGTTGCTCCAACTATTCAACCACGAGCTTTAAGTATTACACAAGGTCGTGCAGTAGGTTTAGCACACTATTTATTAGGTGGTATTGGTACTACTTGGGCCTTCTTCTTAGCACGAAGTATTTCTGTAGGTTAAAAATTAAGGATAACAAAACACGATGGCAACAAAATTTCCAAAATTTAGCCAAGCGTTAGCACAAGATCCCGCAACTCGTCGTATTTGGTATGGTATTGCAACAGCACACGATTTCGAAAGTCATGATGATATGACTGAAGAAAACTTATACCAAAAGATCTTTGCTTCACACTTTGGTCATTTAGCAATTATTTTCCTTTGGACGTCAGGTAACTTATTCCACGTTGCATGGCAAGGTAATTTTGAACAATGGATTTTGAATCCATTAAAAACTAAACCAATTGCCCACATGATTTGGGACCCACATTTTGGTGAACCAGCATTAAAAGCTTTTACTAAAGCTGGTGCGGCTTACCCAGTAAATATTGCCTATTCAGGTGTATATCACTGGTGGTACACAATTGGTATGCGTACAAACTTAGATTTATACGTAGGTTCAATCTTCTTATTAGCATTATCATCATTATTATTATTTGCGGGTTGGTTACATTTACAACCAAAATTCCGTCCAAGTTTATCTTGGTTTAAAAATAATGAATCACGTTTAAACCACCATTTATCAGGTTTATTTGGTTTCAGTTCAATTGCATGGACAGGTCACTTAGTTCACGTTGCAATTCCTGAATCACGTGGTGTTGATGTAAATTGGAGTAACTTCTTAACAGCAGCTCCACACCCAGAAGGTTTAACACCATTCTTTAGCGGTAACTGGAGTGCTTATGCTGCAGCTCCTGATACAGCACAACACATTTTTGGTACAGGTGAAGGTGCTGGTACAGCAATCCTAACATTCTTAGGCGGTTTCCACCCTCAAACACAAGCAATGTGGTTAACAGATATTGCACACCATCACTTAGCAATTGGTGTTGTATTTGTAACTGCTGGTCACATGTACCGTACAAACTTTGGTATTGGTCATAGTTTAAAAGAAATTTTAGATGCTCACCGTCCTCCAGGTGGTCGTTTAGGTGCAGGTCACCGTGGTTTATTTGAAACTATTACAAATTCTTTACACATGCAATTAGGTTTAGCATTAGCTTCATTAGGTGTAGCAACATCTTTAGTAGCACAACACATGTATGCTTTACCTTCATATGCTTTTATTAGTAAAGATTTTGTAACACAAGCTGCATTATACACACACCACCAGTACATTGCTGGTTTCTTAATGGTAGGTGCATTTGCACACGGTGCAATTTTCTTTGTACGTGATTATGATCCAGAAACTAATAAAGATAATGTTTTAGCTCGTATGTTAGAACATAAGGAAGCTATTATTTCTCACTTAAGTTGGGTATCTTTATTCTTAGGTTTCCATACATTAGGTATTTATGTACACAATGATACAGTTGTAGCATTCGGTCAACCTGAAAAACAAATTTTAGTAGAACCAGTTTTTGCTCAATTTATTCAAGCCGCTTCAGGTAAGTTATTATATGGTTTCAATGTTTTATTAGCATCTGATACAAACCCAGCTTCTGTAGCAAGTAGTGAAATTTGGTTACCAGGTTGGTTAAATGCGATCAACGATGAAAAGAATTCATTATTCTTAACAATCGGTCCTGGTGATTTCTTAGTTCACCATGCAATTGCATTAGGTTTACATACAACAACATTAATTCTTGTAAAAGGTGCTTTAGATGCACGTGGCTCAAAATTAATGCCAGATAAAAAAGATTTTGGTTACAGTTTCCCATGTGACGGTCCAGGCCGTGGTGGTACTTGTGATATCTCTGCTTGGGATGCATTCTATTTATCAGTATTCTGGATGTTAAACACAATTGGTTGGGTTACATTCTACTGGCACTGGAAGCATGTTACATTATGGCAAGGTAACGCAGCTCAATTTAACGAAAACTCAAACTATATTATGGGTTGGTTACGTGATTATTTATGGTTAAACTCTTCACCATTAATTAATGGTTATAACCCAATGGGTATGAACAGTTTATCTGTATGGGCATGGATGTTCTTATTTGGTCATTTAATTTGGGCAACAGGCTTCATGTTCTTAATCTCATGGCGTGGTTACTGGCAAGAGTTAATTGAAACTCTTGTATGGGCACACGAGCGTACACCACTTGCTAACTTAGTACGTTGGAAAGATAAGCCAGTGGCACTTTCAATTGTACAAGCACGTTTAGTTGGTTTAGCGCATTTCTCAGTCGGGTATATTCTAACTTATGCTGCATTCGTAATTGCCTCAACAGCAGGTAAATTCGGTGGATAAGTAAAGTAAAGTTTTTAACTAGACAAAAAAAGTCTTTAGAAGTTTAATTTTAAACTTCTAAAGACTTTTTTAAATTAATAGGAGAGAGGGGGATTCGAACCCCCGGAACCGCGAAGTTCATCTGATTTCAAATCAGAGGCAATCGACCACTCTGCCATCTCTCCTCTATAAGGTTCAGTTCGAGTTTAGATATAATTATCTAATTAACAAAAGTAATTATACCTAAATCCGAACTATTTGGCAATAGTTATTTAATTTTTTCAACTAATGCCTTAAACGTTGATTCATCTAAAATTGCTAGCTGAGCTAACATTTTTCTATTTAATGCAATATTATTCTTTTTTAATAAAGAAATAAAACGGCTATATGTTAATTCATGCTGACGAACTGCTGCATTAATACGCACAATCCATAAACGTCGGAACAAACGTTTCTTTTGTTTACGGCCTTTATAGCTGTAAACTAATGCTTTCATAACTTGTTGATTAGCTGTTCTAAATAGTTTTGAGTGACTACCTCTAAAACCTTTTGCTAACTTTAAAATCTTCTTACGACGCTTTCGGGCAACATTCCCTCTTTTTACTCGAACCATTTACTTAATTTAACCCTAACATTTTTGAAACTAATAAATAATCTGCTTTTGTAACTGTTCCTACATTTCGCAATTTTCTTTTACGAGATTGTTTTTTCTTTTCTAAAATATGCGATTTGTTTGCTTTACGGCGTAAAAATTTTCCACGTTTTGTAATTTTAAAACGTTTTTTAGCTGCCGAGCTTGTTTTATACTTATATTTTTTCATAGTACCATTTTTTAATTATTTTTTGATGAAAAATATTCTTTTGATTTTTCCCAATCTTCAATAATAGTTTCATCACCAGGTTGCCAATTAGCTGGACAAACTTCATCAGGATTATCATTATTATATTGAATAGCTTGCAAAATTCTAAGTGTCTCATCCACACTTCTACCGATAGGTAAATTGTTAATTGTTGCATGCTGGATAATACCAGCTTTATCAATGATGAATAAACCACGTAATGCAGTTCCTTCTTCATTTAAAACATTATATGAAATGGACATTTCACGTTTTAAATCTGATAACAAAGGATAATTTAAAGTTTCTAAACCACCTTCATCCCTTGAAGTTTGTAGCCAAGCTAAATGAGCATATTTGCTATCAATGGAAATTCCTAAAATTTCAGTAGATAATTCTTGAAATTCCTTATAACGATCACTAAATGCTATTAATTCAGTTGGACAGACAAAGGTAAAATCTAAAGGATAAAATAAAAGAATTACATATTTCTTTTCTAAATAATCCTTTAAGTTTACTGACAAAAATGCCTCATCATAAACCGCTTCAGTTTGAAAAAATGGAGCTTTTTTACCTACCTGACAAACATCCGGTGTTACTTCCATCTATTATACCTGTTTAGTAAATAAATACATTTGCTATAATATCATAAGTTACTTAACATTGCAACTTAAAATTTTTTACGCTTTCTTTCTTCAGCTTCTAACTGTTCTTTTTCTAAAGCATCTTTTTCTTGATCTTCAATTTCTTTTGGCATATTATCTACACCATCCATCAGTGTATTAGCTTGACCTGGCTTAACCATTGGATAACAATTATCATCTTCAACAACAACACAGTTAACAATTAATGGATTATAGTTTTTGTTTTTCTTTCTTTCTTTTACTGTCTCTAAAACTGTAAGAAGTTCATCTGGTGTTGTTACATCAATGCCTTCTAAACCGTAAGAAGCTGATAAAGCAACAAAGTTCGGTGCTCCATTTTGCATATTTGAATGTGAATAACGCTCTTCATAAAATTGTTGTTGCCATTGGCGAACCATACCTTGCCAACCATTATTAACAATAATAAGAATAACAGGAATTTTGTATTGAGCTAATGTACCAAATTCTTGGATATTCATTTGAACACTTGCATCACCACTTACACAGATAACTGTCTTATCACGATCATCTACTTGTGCTCCAATAGCAGCAGGTAAACCATAACCCATTGTTCCTAAACCAGCACTTGAACACCAATGTCTAGGTTTTAGCTGTAAAAATTGAGCACACCACATTTGATGTTGGCCGACATCTGTAGTAAATACTGCATCTGGGAAATTATCGCTAAGATTTTTAATTACGTACTGAGCGGATAATTTATTACCTAATTCTGGAACAATTAAAGGATAACGCTCTTTCCAATCTCGGATTCTTTTATGCCATTTGTGTCGACGATTTCCATTTACTAACATTGGATCTGTTAAATATGTTTGTAACATATATTGGAAAATAGTCTTTAAATTTCCAGTAATCGGTAAATGAATACGTTTGTTTTTACTGAATTCAGCTGGATCAATATCAATATGAATAATGACTGCGTTAGGGGCAAAACGGTCAATTTTTCCTGTTACACGGTCATCAAAACGGGCACCTAAAGCAATTAATAAATCACATTGGGAAACAGCAAAATTTGCTGGGGCTGTACCATGCATACCTAACATACCTAAATTTAATGGATGTTCGTCTGCAATTGCTCCTTTACCCATTAATGTTGTGGTTACAGGAATATTAAAAATTCTTAACATTTCTTGAAATTCATTATACGAATCAGATAACACAACACCACCCCCTACATAGAATAATGGGCGAAGCGATAGATGCGTTAAGTTAAAGAAATATTGAATTTTTTCTGGATCAATCACGGTTTTAAAACGGAAATGAGGACGACGTTTTAAAACATCACGTATCGTTACCTGGCGAAGTAAATTAATATCTAACTTCTCCGTACCTACATCCTTGGGAATATCAATTACTACAGGGCCAGGACGTCCATTTTTTGCAATATAAATACCTTCACAAACAGCGTATGGTATTTGGTGTGCATGCTTTAATAAATACGAATGTTTCACAATTGGAAC